>ENA-ORDP01000472-ORDP01000472.1-marine-sediment-metagenome-genome-assembly--contig:-NODE-472-length-26364-cov-9.776426_pt1 | contig 26364 bp, 20 predicted proteins | sample MGYA00248627_ERZ508539 | MGnify/ENA primary metagenome ERZ508539 (study PRJEB26208, sample SAMN05571518) | marine sediment metagenome | biome: deep sea; feature: Hydrothermal vent; material... | reverse complement strand
GCGGGTAATTTACCGTTGGAAAAATCTTTCACCAAAAGTAAACCGAAACAAGTTGAAAGCACAACCATAAATGAGGGTGTAAAAAAATCAGTTAAATTCGGTGCGGGAATAAGTGAGGAAGAAATAAAGAAAATTATAAGTGAGTTTAAGCAATAAGATAATAATGAAAATGACATCTTTTTAAAAAGATGTCATTTTTAACAAAAAAAATATTTATAATACTCGCGGGGTCGGAGGGCAATGACGTTTAATAAAAATTATACTTTTTTATTTTCTTTTAATTATAAATTTTTATAACCTTTAAGGATTTCTGAATCCCTGAAGGTTTTTTTGTTTTAAATAATTACATAAATATGAAAACAACAAAACTACTTTTTATAGCATTTATAACAGCATTATTACTTTACTCTTGTAAAGACAACTCTGTAAACCCGGAAGATAAGTTACTGCCCGGTAGTAGAAATTACCAATGGTCTGTGGATACTCTAACTTCCTCAGGCAATTTCTTTACTATTTCAAGACTTTCCGGAAGTTCACCAAACAATATTTGGGGAACAGGTGGTGACGCTTCAGATGCAGCCACTCAATTATGGCACTATAACGGAATAAAGTGGAGTAAGCCAGTGGCATCAACAATTATTACGGGTATTTATGTTTTAAGTGAAAGTAATGCCTGGTACTTTACAAATAATTCTTTCTATCATTTTAACGGATCTAATTGGTCAAAATATAGTGAGCATAAATTAACTGGCTATAGTAAAATTTTCATATATAATATTTGGGGAAATGCAAATAATAATATCTATGCTGTGGGTTATGCTTATAATAATGATTTTGAAAACATTCAAAGTGTTTTAATGCACTTTGACGGATTTGGATGGGGTTTTATTAATTTGCCTTCATTAAAAGTTCAATTTATAGAAATTGCTAAGAAAAATAATACTGGAGAATATATAATTGGTGGTATATTCAGTACAAGTAAAGAGTATACAGGTAAGGTATATATCTACAAAAATGATGCGCTAAAAGAAATATATTCAGGCGTTGGTCCTGCAACAGTTAATTATTTAAATGGAGAGGTTTATGTCGGGATTAAACAAAAGATATATAAGGTTATTAACGATAAATTAACACTTTGGAGAGATTTGACAGGGACAAGCTATATAGGCAAAATATGGGGGGGGAATAATGCATTTGATTTTTTTGCCGGTGCATATGACGGAGTGGGTCACTATAATGGAATAGATTTTAAGACGGTTTATAAAGTAAAAGAAGGCTTCTATTCACAAACAGGAATTTTTATAGAGGATAATTTTTTTATAGCGTGGCATAATTTATATGATAATACTAATATAATTGTAAGAGGAAAGAAAATTAATTAAACCAATCTTCAACGGGAATATTTTCACTTTTATTGTGGTAATATTCGTTAGTCTCGTTGGAGTAGTTATAATCCTTTTCCCACTCTTTAATATTTTCAACTATTGCTTTAATCGAATCAATTATAAAATACAAATCTTCGTTTGTCATTGTCGGGTGAATGGACATTCTAACCCAGCCGGGTTTCTCGGAAAAATCACCGTGATCAATTTTTTCCGTAATATGTTTCGATTGACAGAGAGTAACGTGAAGCAGGTAATGCCCGTAAGTACCCGCGCAAGAGCATCCACCTCTCATTTGTATACCGAACCTGTCATTTAAAAGTATTACTATTAAATTATAGTGAATGTTATCCACATAAAAAGAAATTGCACCAAGTCTTTCTTTTAAGTTATCGGCAAGAATATGTAGCCCCGTAATTTTCGGCATTTCTTCAAATACAATATCTACAAGTTCTTTTTCTCTTTTCAGTAAATTTTCGACACCCATTTCTTCTTTTAATTTTATTGCAAGAGCGGCTTTTATTGTCTGAAGAAATGCGGGTGTACCTCCGTCTTCTCTTGATTCGATATTATCAACAAATTTATGCCCGCCCCAGGGGTTTGTCCAGTCTACTGTTCCACCTCCGGGCTGATCGGGAACAATATTGTGATAAAGATTTGAATCAAAAATTAGTACTCCAGATGTACCGGGACCCCCAAGGAATTTATGCGGTGAGAAAAAAATTGCGTCCAATTTCATTTCCGGATCTTCGGGATGCATATCAATATCTACATAGGGTGCGGAACAGGCAAAATCAATAAAACAAAGCCCGCCGTGCCTGTGCATGATTTTGGCAAGTTCAAAGTATGGCGGAATTACACCCGTTACATTTGAAGCTGAAGTGAATGCACCTATTTTTAACACCCTGTTTTCAAATCTTTTTAAGAGTTCTTTTAAATTATCGACATCAACCTGCCCTTCTTTATTTGGGGCTATCACTTCAACGTCCGCAACAGACTCCAGCCAGGAAGTTTGATTGGAATGATGTTCCATGTGTGTTATAAAAACTACAGGTTTTTGGTCTTCCGGTAATTTTACAAACTTTTGAATTTGCTCGGGTATTCTCAATCCCAAAATTCTTTGAAACTTGTTAACAACTCCTGTCATCCCTGAACCTGCGGTTATAATAACATCGTCTTTACCGGCATTAACGTGATCTTTTATAATTTTATGAGCAAAGTGATATGAATGTGTCATTGTTGTGCCGGTTACACTGGACTCCGAATGTGTGTTGCCGACAAACGGACCGAACAACCCGGTTAGTTTTTTCTCAATCGGTGCATAGAGTCTACCGCTTGCAATCCAATCGGCATAAATAATTCTTTTTTCTCCGTACGGAGTTGTAAATGTTTGATTATACCCGACAGTGTTTTCTCTGTATTTCTTAAAATATTCTTCTAAATTATTCATCAATTTAATTATCTAATTTACATTGTATAATTAATTAGAATGAATGAATGAATGGTTGTGAGTTAAAATTCTAACATTAATTCATACAGCCCTACATCCATTCAACCATTCATTTTTCAATTGTTTACATTTGAAATATAACAAATTTCATCTCTCAAAATTATGTAAAATTTTTTACATTCATTTTTTACTTCATCACATATTTACTATTTTTTCATTATCTAACTTACAAATAATACAAAACCCATATTTATAGATGAGATATTTAATAGGTATAGATTACGGCGGAACAAAAACCGATTGCGTTATTGCAAATTTTGATCCCGAAATTTTATTTTCTGCGTCAACAGCAGGAGGTAATTTATTAAAGGTTGGCTTTGAGAAAGCATCGTTAAATATTTTATCTTCAATAGAAAAATGCCTTGAGAATACCAACATAAAATATGAAGATGTTGATCTCGTTTTAATTGGTTCGGCAGGAGCCGGAAGAAAAGAAGACTCGGATAAATTATTAAATGAATTGAAAAGAATTACGGATTTTAAAAACATTAAAATTACAACCGATGCTCACATTGCTTTGGAGGGTGCATTCTCAGGTAAACCGGGTTGTATTTTAATTGCAGGCACGGGATCAATAATTTACGGAAAAGATAAAGAAGAAAAGCTATACCGCATTGGCGGCTTCGGCAGGTTAATCGGTGACCAGGGCGGGGGTTATTCTATAGGAAGAAAAGGATTGATTGTCGTTTCAAAACAATTAGATGGATGGGGAAACAATACTAAAATAACAAATCTAATTTGCGATAAATTTAAGATTAAAAACAAAGAAGATTTAATTTCAAAAGTTTACGGAAACCGGGTTTCCATTCCTGAAGCTGCACCTTTAGTAATTGAAGCAGCTAAAGCAGATGATAAAACGGCAATAATTATTTTGAATGAAGAATCGGATGAACTCATAGAACAAATAGCCGCTATGAAGAAAAAGTTGAATGAAGAAAAGTTGAATCTTGCATTTACCGGTTCTCTAATTCAAAACAAAAATTATTATTCAAATCTATTGAGAAAGAAAATAAAAGAAGAACTTCCTTTTGTTGAAGTTACGGAAGCTGAACATCCCCCTGCTGTCGGTGCAGTGCTTCTATCCAAAAAATATCTTGCGGACGGTAAATGACAACGGGTCAATCGAAGAAACAAGCATGGAAATGGGTGCCCTCATTATATTTTGCGGAAGGTCTGCCTTACATTGTTGTTATGTCCGTATCCGTGATAATGTATAAAAGGCTGGGTGTATCAAATACCGATATTGCCCTTTACACAAGCTGGTTATATTTGCCGTGGGTTATCAAGCCGTTTTGGAGTCCCGTTGTTGATATTTTAAAAACTAAAAGAGCGTGGATAATTGCAATGCAGCTTTTGTTGGGTGCCGGTTTTGCCGGGGCTGCATTAACAATACCAACAACAAATTTCTTCCGTTACTCACTTGCATTTCTTTGGCTGGTTGCTTTCAGTTCCGCTACGCACGATATTGCAATTGATGGGTTTTACATGCTCGGTCTTTCAAAACACAACCAGGCTTGGTTCGTAGGGGTTAGAAATACAGCCTACCGTTTCGCAATGATTTTCGGTCAAGGGCTGTTGATAATTTTTGCGGGGTTTTTGGAAACAAGTAATTTTAAAGAATCGGGAAATGTTCCTTTTGCCTGGATGATATCTTTCTTTGTCTTAGCGGGATTGTTCATTCTTTTCTTTTTATACCACAATTTTGTTTTACCGAAACCGGAAAAAGACCGGACAAAAAAAGAGCTAACGTTTACGTTTTTTTCAAAAGAATTTCTTAAAACTTTCACATTGTTCTTTAAGAAAAAACAAATAATAATAATCTTACTTTTCATTTTATTTTACAGGCTGGGTGAAGGACAGCTTGCAAAAATTGCCGCACCTTTTCTGCTCGATGTAAAAGAAGCAGGCGGGTTGGGACTTACAACATCGCAAGTTGGTTTAGCTTACGGTACAATAGGAATTATCGCTTTAATTTTAGGGGGATTATTGGGCGGATTCGTCTCAGCCAAAAACGGGCTAAAGTACTGGATTTGGTGGATGCTTGTTGCAATAAATTTACCCGACCTTGTTTATGTGTTTTTATCCTTTACTCAAACATCAAATTTAATTTTAATAAATACTGCAATTGCAATCGAACAGTTCGGATACGGATTCGGTTTTACAGCTTTTATTTTGTTTTTAATTTATATCTCCGAGGGAAATTATAAAACAGTACATTATGCCATCGGTACAGGGCTAATGGCTCTTGGTATGATGATACCCGGAATGATAAGCGGGTGGTTGCAGGAAATGATCGGGTACAATCAATTTTTTATTTGGGTTAGTATCTCCACAATCCCGATTTTTATTATTACAATCTTTTTAAAAATCGATCCGGAATTCGGAAAGAAAATGGAAATAGGTTAGATATGAAATTAATCAAAAAAACATCTTTTAAGTTTATAATATTATTGATTACGGTTTTAAATTTAAATTTCGTATCTGCTCAAAACTCAAAATTTAATTCTACAAAAGTAGATAAACTAATTTACGGAGCCATAAAAGACAGTGTTTTTCCAGGTGCGGTTTTGCTTATATCAAAAGAAGGAAAAACAATTTACAAAAATGCTTACGGAAATTTTACATATAACAAAAAATCATCAAAGGTTACATTAAATACCATTTATGATTTAGCATCGCTCACAAAGGTTGTTGCAACAACTACCGCCGCAATGATTTGCATTGATGAAAACCTGTTTCATTTGAATGACAAAGTAATAAAATACATTCCGATGTTCGATAATAACGGGAAAGAAAAAATTACGATTAGAAATTTATTAATGCACAACAGCGGATTACCGGCATATAAAAGATTTTATAAATTATATTCTACTGCCGATGAAGTAATAAAAGATATATACGAAACAAAGCTTATTTATAAGACAGGGAGCAAAACCGTTTATTCCGATTTGAGTATGATAGTGCTTGCAAAGGTAATTGAAAAAGTAACGGGAATGCCTTTTGATAAATTTGTAAAACAAAAAATATTAAACCCGTTACAAATGAAAAACACATTTTTCAATCCGCCCGGTTCAATTAAATATAAAATTGCCCCCACTGAATTTGATAACTATTGGAGACACAGACAACTGCAGGGCGAAGTACACGATGAAACGGCTTCATTGCTTAACGGTGTTTCGGGAAATGCAGGATTATTTTCTTCCGTGGGAGATTTATCAAATTTTCTAACGATGATTCTAAATAACGGTACGTATAAAAATAAAAGAATTATAAAAAAAGAAACCGTAAAATTATTTATAACCAAGCAACCGAATTCAAAAAGAGCTTTGGGATGGGATATTAAATCGCTTGTAAAATCTTCAGCCGGAAATTTATTCTCTCCCCGGTCATTCGGTCATACGGGTTACACGGGCACTTCAATGTGGGTAGATCCCGAAAAAAAGTTATTTGTAATATTTCTTACAAATCGTGTTTATCCTACAAGAAAGAATAGAAAAATCATTAAATTCAGACCTGTGCTTCACGATGAGATTATAAAATCAATTTATAAAAAAAGGATCCGATAGATTAGGATGAATGCCTGGATGATTGTATGGATGTATAAGACAAGAATTTAATGAATATTAAAAAACATCATTTTCCTAGCATACATTCATACACCGCCAAAGGCGGACATTCATCCATACTTCCAAACGGAGTAATGTAACTAAACAGTAACTATGAAAATTATTACTAAAAACAATTCCCTTTTTTTGTGGGGAATAATGATATTTTCTTTTTTTTATCTGTCGATGATTATACCCTCTCATAAGAAGAAATCAAAGAATATCCGCACTTATTATCCTGAAGTTTTTCATTTAAATAATACCGACAAAGAGTGGGTGGAAAATGAACTGAAAAGTATGACAACAAAAGAAAAAGTTGCACAGATGATAATGCCTTGGGTGATGGGAAATGATCAAAGTTTGGACACACTTGAAACCGTGAGAATTCGCCAAATGATAACTGAGTTAAAAGTCGGCGGTTTTGCTTACTTCCAGGGCGATATAAATAACGAAAGAAAAGATATTATCGATATGCAGGCTTTGTCTAAAATCCCTCTTCTAATTGCTTCTGATTTTGAAAATGGTTTGGGAATGCGTCTAACCGACGGGAACACTTTCCCTTACAACATGGCAGTTGCCGCTACAGGTGATACTTCACTCGCATATAATATGGGTAAAGCAATTGCAAGGGAGGCAAGGGCAATCGGTGTTCAGCAAAATTTTGCACCCGTTGCCGATATAAATGATAACCCGGAAAATCCTGTGATTGGTATTCGATCATTCTCCGGCAACAAATACATAGTTTCCAAATTTGTAAATGCTTTTATTGACGGTGCTGCTGTCGGGGGTGTTATATCAACCGCAAAACATTTTCCGGGGCACGGTAACACTAAAATCGATTCACACATTGAGCTGCCCAAGATAGATAAATCAAAACGGTATCTTTACAAAAACGAATTGTTCCCTTTCATCAAGGCTATAAAAAGGGGCGTTCAATCAATTATGATTGGTCATTTAAATTTTCCCGCATTACAAAAAGATACACTATTACCTGCATCTCTTTCACACGAAGTTGTAACAAACCTGTTAAAAAATAAACTTGGTTTTAAAGGTATTATTATAACCGACGCAATGAGAATGAAAGCCTTAACAAAATATTATTCGGTTGCGGAAGCGGCTTTAATGGCTGTTAATGCAGGCAACGATATTATTTTAATGCCCCCGGATCCGGAAGTAGCTATTACCGCTATTTCCAATTCCGTTTTTTCAAATGAAATTAGTATAGAAAGAATAAACGAAAGTGTCCGAAAAATTCTATCGGCAAAAAGATGGATTGATAAAACTAAACCGAAGTGGGATATTTTTCAGAACGGTAATTCATACATTCCTCATCAAAAACTCGCACAAAAAATTGCCGATAAATCAATTACACTCGTTAAAAACAAAAGACACATTATACCGATAAAGACAAGGAAATATAGAAGGGTTGTTTCTATCGTTTTTTCTTATGGAATTGACAGAGATTCTGTACTAACTTTTAACAAATTAATTTCCAATAAATTCGGCAGCGTTAAGACAATTGTACTTAACAAAAGAAGCAGAAGAAGACAGTATTCAAAAGCGTACAGTTACGCAAGAAAAGCCCAGTTGATTTTTCTCCCGTATTTTATGCGTGCACAATCCGATGAAGGAACTCAAAGGCTATATAAAAAATATTTAAAATTTATTAAAAAGATATTACGGCTCAGAGCACCATCTGTCTTAATTGATTTCGGCAATCCGTATATTCTATCACCCCTCCCGCAAACCAAAACGTATCTTAGTGCTTACAACGATGTTGAAGTTTCACAAATATCCGCTGTAAAAGCTATTCTCGGTAAAATCCCGATAAGAGGTACTTTACCAATATCTATTCCCAAAACAAAATATAAATTCGGTTACGGTTTAAAAATTAATTAACTGATTATTTCTCCGGTCTCATTTCAATACATATTAGTCTATAATCTCTCAAATTGACCTCTAATCCAAATTGATGACCTTTAGTCGATGATAAAAAATGTCACTGTTTTGACTAAAATCATACTATTTGTTTCATATATTAATAAAATAATTTTTGGTATGGTTGTTGATTTTTTAAGTGTAAATATTAAATAAATACAGAATAAACCATGACAAAAGACAAAGTTATTTGCAAAACAGTAATTGTTGATGATGATGAAAAATCAAGAATATTACTTATAAAACTTTTAAGGAAGCACTCACAAGTAAAAATAGTCGGGGAAGCAGACAGTGTATCTTCGGCTTTAAAAGTTATTAAAGATACTGAACCCGATAGCATTTTTCTTGATGTTAAATTAGAAAACGAAACAGGATTTAACCTGTTGGATAAATTATCATCAAATCTTAAAGTAATATTTGTTACTGCAAATTCAGATTTTGCAATGCAGGCATTTGATGTAAATGCATTGGACTTTGTTAAAAAACCGATTGAAAAAGATAAACTGGGACGTGCAGTTAATAGGTTGATTGATGATCTGGCTTTAAGCAGCGATGAAATTTTAAAATCATTTGATGAAAAAAATAAATCATACGAAGATAGGAATGAAAATTCAATGAACGATGTTAGAAAAAAAACATCTACCAAAAAGAAAATTAAACCGGACAAATTAGAGTACGACGACAGGCTGTTCCTTACAAAAAACGGTTCATCAAAGTTTATAAAAGTTAACTCAATACTGAGTATAACCGCAAATAAAGATTACTCATATATTCATTCTTTAGACGAAAATAAAATTATAATTTTACGCACTATGAAAGAATGGGAACAAAGACTTCCCGAAAAATATTTTGCAAGAATTCACCGCTCCACAATAGTAAACCTGGAATATATTGAAAAAGTTGAGAAATGGTTTAACTATGCTTTCCACGTTTATGTTAAAGGTATTGATACTCCATATCAAATGAGCAGAAGATATGCTTCAAAATTAAGAGAAAAATTTAAATAAAATAAAAAGCCCTATCCTTTATTTTAGATTTGTATTAGTCTTTGAGACTTTCATATCTATTGGTTATTTTAAAATAAATAGCTGATGGATATTGTTTAAAATGCTTACCTTATATCTTCATAAATTTTTTGGATATATTCTAATTTTTATAAAACAACAATTCTCCTTTATTTTTTTATCGCTGTAATTGAATTCTTTATAATATTAAATTTACACCAAGCCGAAACACTTACACTGTTACTTTAATTAAAGAGGCATTAAATGAAAACGACAAAATTTAATTTTTTTATAATCATTTTCTTTGCATTAATTTTAGTTTCTTGTACTTCTAACCCGCAGAAGAAAAATAGCAAAGACAATATGGGTATTACTCTACCACCTGGTTTTCATATTTCTGTTTATGCAGACAACGTACCGGGAGCGCGTTCAATGGCATTAAGTCCGAGCGGGATATTATTTGTAGGCACAAGGGGTCAAGGTAATGTTTACGCAGTAGTAGATACAAATAAGGACTTCAAAGCCGATAAAGTTTATACACTTGCCGAAAATTTAAGAATGCCAAACGGTGTAGCTTTTAGAAACGGTTCTTTATTCGTTGCCGAAATAAGTAAAATATTAAGATTTGATAATATTGAAAATAAATTATCAAATCCTCCATCGCCTGTTGTTGTGTATGATAAATTTCCTAAAGATCTTCATCATGGCTGGAAATTTATTCGCTTTGGACCGGACGGAAAACTTTACGTTCCGGTTGGTGCACCGTGTAACATTTGTTTAAGTAAAAATAAAATTTATGGAACAATTACAAGGATGGATATTAACGGAAGCAACTTAGAAATTTTTGCGAGCGGTATCCGTAATTCAGTAGGATTTGATTGGAATCCTCTTACAAATGTTCTTTGGTTTACCGATAACGGCAGAGATATGCTCGGTGATAATATTCCCCCGGATGAATTAAACCGTGCCCCTGTAAAGGGACTTAATTTCGGATTCCCATTTTTTCACGGTAACGGTATTCCCGACCCTAAATTTGGAATTGGAAAGGACCCGTCCGATTTTGTCCCGCCGGCGCAGGAACTTGGACCTCACGTTGCCGCTTTGGGAATGAGATTTTACACAGGTAATATGTTCCCCGCAGAATATAAAAACCAAATATTTATTGCAGAGCACGGAAGTTGGAACAGAAGCGAAAAAATAGGGTATAGAATTTCTCTTGTAAAATTGAAAAATAACAAACCTGTAAGTTACCAGCCATTTGCAACCGGCTGGCTTAAAGGTAATACGGTAAGCGGCAGACCTGTTGATCTACAGATTATGCCTGACGGTTCAATGTTGGTTTCCGATGATTACACGGGAGTGATATACAGGATAACTTATAACGGAAAATAGCGTCAATATTAATTATTTGTTTTCCTCATTACATTTTTTCGCAAAATCATCGGCAAAGTTTTTTATCATTTTTGAAACGTCGTTGTTGGAAGTAGAACGTAAATATGTATCGCTCATTTTTTGAAATATCTGGTAAAAGTGTATATTCATTTCATCAACCGTCATTTCATTAGTCCAAAGATCAATTCCCATTGTTATTTTTTCTTCTTTATCCCAAATCGAAATCTGCATCGACTTGCATTCTTTCTCCCCTTTAAAATTAGAATCACTTGCATTCCATTTAATTTTTTTTGGCAGATCCTTATCGTCTAACTTAATAGTAAATTTAATTTCGGAAATCTTTTCAGTCATAAACAAACTCTCATTTATAATTTATTATCTATTATTTTCAATTTTTCGTTTCTAATACTCTTTGTACTCAGCGAATCCTTGTTCAACAAGCAAATCGTTAATATTTAAAATTTCATCATCTTTGGGAAGCCATATTTCTCCGAGGTATCTTCCGTACTTTCCTTTTTTATCTTTAAATGTTCCAATTATAATTTCCTTATCTAAAATCTGTTCTCTTAAAAAATCCCTGGAAAGCAAACCTTCCTTTCTTGTTTTACCTCTAACTTCGGGTGCGTTTATTCTAAGGAGTCTGATTTTTTCGCCTCTTATCCAGGTGCGCAAACCAAGGTCAATATCAACGGTGCAGGTATCACCATCGTAAACAGATGTAACATAAGCTTTATATTGGTAAAGAACGTTTTTCATAATGATGTCCTTTATAAAATTGTGATTTTAATTATCTTTTAATTTAGTATATTAAGAAAATTATATTCAACTAAAAATTACAAGATATTTAGCATTAATAAATAACTTTTTTTCTTTTTTACGCAAATGATTATTAAAAAAACTTTATTATTCTTTTTTCTATTTTCCATCTTTGTTTTTGCCCAGCACTCTGTAAGCATAGGCAGTAAATTGGGAGGAGGAACTATTAAAAGTAATTCTCCGAGTCAAGGAAGTTATTTCTTTTCTTTTTTTATTGATGTACCAACACCCTTTAGTAATGCAATAGTTTCAAGGTTTAGTTTTATTTACGGACAGGATCTTGATGAACTGCTGCCGAATAATTCCGATGCCTATCATTCTTTTGTAAGGGGGGTTTCGGTTAGTGCGGTTATTACTCAAAATTTAAAGAACAACTTTTATCTTGAAGAAAGTGCCGGACTGTTGGCTTTGAACGACAGGATTTTCAGCAATAATTCCGTTTGGGATTACGGTGCCATATTCTCTATTTTGGGCGGATTGGATTTAAGAAGCAAATCAAAAGAAGGATTTAGAATTGGGCTTGGTGTTGAAAACGGTTTTACATTTTCAAATACTTTGGCAAAATATTTCACTGTCTATTTTCAGGCGCAGATATTTTTGTAAAAAAGGAACTGTGTTAAAAGTACTGCCTGTCATTTATCTCCAAAGATGACATCTTTTTAAAAGATGCCATCTTTAAATTTAAAATTATTTTAACTTAACCATTTCCCCGCTCTTTAATTCATCACTTAAACGCGTTGCTTTATATACAACTCTTAACGCTTCAATAAGCCCGCGTGAATCAACTGAAACGGCTCTGTTTTGTTCCGTTGTAAAAATAAAATTACCCGGTAGACTTTGAATGTTTCCGTCGAATGCCAAACCGACTATTTGTGCTTTTTTATTTATTACGGGGCTACCGGAATTGCCTCCGACTATATCGTTTGTTGATACGAAGTCAAGAGGTGTTTCCAATTTTAATTCTTTTTCAGCAGCCAACCAACTTTTAGGTAATTTCCAGGGAGCCTTTTTCCCGAATGAATAATACCTGTCGAATGCACCATACATTGTTGTGTGCGGTGGAGCTTGGGTTCCGTTATAAGGATATCCCTTCACAACGCCGTCGGCAATTCTTAATGTAAACGTAGCATCGGGCGGAATTGAAGTACCGTAAACATCAAACAATGCTCTCCCTAATAATTGAGAGTATTCGTTTTCTTCATCTTTAATTTTCTTAATCTGAGCAGTCAATTCATTTTTTCTTGCTTTGGAATGAATAACAAAATATATAAAAGGGTCGTTAGATTCTAAAATATCATCGGGTCCTTCGTCTATTAAATCTTTAACTTTTTCAGCAGTTGTAATCGAAGAATTTTCAAGCATATAATCTAAGGCAGCTTTACCTGTTTTACCGTCAGTCATTTTTAGATATAAAGAATAATCTGCACCAAGATAGTCGTGCCATGTTTGAACCTGGTTTAGAAGAAGCAGATCGTTCATTTCATAATCAAATTTTTTAGGGAAGATACCATCAATCGTGGTTTTTAATTCATCTCCCTGATAAAGAGCAGATCTTTTATCTTCAGGTTTTCTTAGTTCTTTGGCAAGTCTCACAAGTTCTTCAGCTATGGGAAAATATTTTGAACTTGTAATGGGAATTAAACTTAACCCAAAACTTTCGTTGGATATTTTTCTTATTTGTGCCCTGGTAGCCTCTATTTTACTCCAGAGATTTCCATATAAGCCGTTTAATTTAGGATTAGAACGCACGGCTTTTTTGAATGTGTTTTCAAAATCAATTTTTTTCTGCATTAAAACTGGGTTTCTCAAACCCTTTAACATCCCGGTGTATGCTTTTTGAGAATTTGAAAAACCGAAATAAGTGTTCTGAAGTTTTGCTTTTCTTTCGGGGTTCTTTTTCATTATTTGTGAATAAACATTCATCAGTCCGTTTATCAAATCAAGAGTTCGCGGGTATTGAATATCCCTGAAATATTTCAATTGAGCTACGGTTTTTAATCTTGAGGTTCTTCCCGGGTTGCCCACAATAAATACAGGCTCGCCTGGTTTTGAACCGTTGGGGCTCCAGTGAAAATAATGCTTTGTTTTTAAAGGCTTTCCGTCTTTGCCGTACACTCTAAAGAAAGAAACATCCAGATCGTATCTCGGGTAAGTAAAATTATCAGGGTCACCACCGAAGTAAGCAATTTCTTCTTCCGGTGCAAAAACCAATCTTACATCGTTATATCTTTTATATCCGTAAAGAGAATATTTACCGCCGTTGAACAATGTTGTAATTGATGTTCTTAAATCGGTTGCTTTATTTTCCCTGTCGGTAATTGTTTGAAAAATCTCTCTTTTGTTTTTCGCTTTTTCTTCCGGAGTTTTACCTTTATCTATTGCAGACTGAACTTCGTCTGTTACGTCTTTTATCATTACCAATTGGTCAACATACAGCCCGGGAACAGGTCTTTCGTCTTTAAGTGTTTTGGCAAAAAAACCGTTGTTCATCAGGTCTTCGCCTTTTTTTGTAACCTGAACAATGCTCCTTCTTCCGCAGTGGTGATTCGTCATTATCAATCCATCGGCGGAGACTAAAGAAGCAGAGCAATAATTGGCAAAACGAAGTGCCGACATTCTTACGTTGTCAAGCCATTCTTGAGTCGGCTTAAAATTATATTCACTTTCAAAATATTTTAAAGGCGGATATTCAAATGTCCACATTTTACCGGTGTCATATTTTCCGGCTTTTACTGTGTCTAACTTTAACCAGTTGTTATTAGTCTGAGCAAATGTTGATAAACTGCCCAATAACACTAAGGAAAAAATAATAGCTGAAATATTGGACTTAAATAACTTTTTCATATTATTTAACCTCTTCATTATTATCTAATGTAATTTGTTCATTATTACTAAATATTAATTTTACCATAAGAAGCATTGGCAAATCCCCTGGAGAAAATTAGATGTAAGAATCCGGCTGGTAGATGGGTTCTATTTCCCATTCGTCTTCGATTGTGCCTACACAATGAGAACATTTATTAACAAAGAAAACCAGTTTCTCTTCGTTTTTTGCTGTATGTACAAAATTTAATATCGTTTTACAACTCGCACATTGCACTACGTGGGAGTGGGTTGTTTTCAAACTGCACTGTGGACAGATGTAGCCCAATTCTCCGGGTATTTCATTGGGATTTACTAAAAAGATTGCGTAGCATTTTGAATTATTGCACTGTGCGAAGTGCCAGTTCTCAGTATCAGTTTTCGTCTTTATAATCTCCTAAAATTAGATTTGTTTTAACTATGTTAACTTAAAGAGTTATTGTTCAAAAGTCTATTGAAAAATTTATCTTATTCTAAAGACTTCTAAAAAATTGGGCTAATTGTTGTGCTTAACCTTTCTACCGATAAGTAAATTAAAAATGACAAAATTTAAATTATTTGCAGAGTATATTTTTTTATAAATTGATTTTATTTTCAATTTAATTTTGTAAATGTGTTTTAGGAGATAATGCCAAATGAACAAACTTTCAGGTTTCAAAGCTTATGATATTAGGGGAAAAGTACCCGATGAATTAAACGAAGAACTTGCGTATAAAATCGGATACTATTATGCAAAATATTTAAATGCCGGAAAAATTATTATCGGTTACGATATCAGAGAATCATCAAAATTACTTTCATCAAGCTTAGCCGATGGAATAAATGATTTTGGTGCCGAAGTTATTGATATCGGGCTTTGCGGAACTGAAATGATATATTTTGGAACATCATTTTTAGATACCGACGGGGGAATTATGATAACTGCAAGTCACAACCCGCCTGAATACAACGGTATGAAATTCGTAAAAAAGAATTCGGTACCTGTCGGTTACAATTCAGGATTAAACGAAATTGAAAAAATGATTGTGGAAGAAAATCCTATAATTGTAAATGACGTGAAAGGAAAAGTTACTGATATTGATTTGATGAATGATTTTATTACAAACTTGAAAAATTTTTACGATGCAAGTAAAATAAAACCTTTGAAAGTTGTTGTTAATGCAGGCAACGGTTGTGCCGGTTTGGCTTTGGATGAATTGGAAAAATTACTTCCGATAGAAATGATTAAAATTTTCAACAACCCGGATTCCGCTTTTCCGAACGGCGTACCCAATCCCCTGCTGCCGGATAACAGGGCACATACAATTGAAGCGGTTAAAAAACATAATGCCGATTTGGGTGTTGCATGGGACGGTGATTACGATCGTTGTTTTTTCTTTGACGAACACGGAAATTTTATAGAAGGGTATTACATTGTCGGTCTGCTTGCAAAATCAATTTTAAAAAATAATCCGGGTGAAAACATTGTTCACGATCCGCGCCTTATTTGGAATACATTAGAGATTGTAAAATCTCATGGTGGAACTCCCGTTCAATCAGTAAGCGGACACGCATTTATAAAAGAAAAAATGAGAGAGGTGAATGCCATATACGGCGGCGAAATGTCCGCACACCATTATTTTAGAAACAACGCTTATTCCGACAGCGGTATGATACCGTTCCTTCTCGTCCTCCAACTTATATCCGGGGAAAACAAAACACTTTCTGAGTTGGTCGGTGGAATGATCGAAAAATATCCGTGCCCGGGAGAGATAAATTCCAGCATTTCAAATCCTAAAGAAAAGCTTGAACAAATTGCACAAAAATACACCGGTGGAAAGAAAGACAGAGTAGATGGTTTGAGTGTAGAATATGAAAATTGGAGATTTAATTTGCGTATTTCAAATACAGAACCGATAATAAGACTGAATGTTGAAACCCGCGGAGATGTTGAATTGATGAAGCAGAAAACGAAAGAACTCTTACGGGAAATTAGAGATGAGAAAGTAGAGGCGTAGCATGCTACAATAAAACATATAGCTTAATATTTCATTGTCGTCTCAATCGTAAAAGGTATTTTTAATTCCCCCCAATTTAAACTAACGACCGCAGAATTTGGGTTTCCTCTTTTCTTTACAACCATATTATTAAAAGAATAATAAAGCCACTCGGCAAAATTACCTTTTACAGGTTTTACTTTAATATGCAGAGCATCTTTAGTTTCATTGTAGGTAAATGTACCCCATTGGTCGGCATCATTGTTAAAAATTAATGTCCATTCTTTCTGGGTTGGAATTGCAAAAAAAGCATAAGCTCCTTTTTTTAATTTTTTACCGTTTATTTTTACATCAGTATCGAAAGTGATTTTTGTAGCTTCGTTTGCACCCGTTCTCCAAAGCATATTGTATGGAACTAATCCGCCCCAAATTTTTCTTCCCTTAACTCCGGGTCTGCTGTAAGATATACTTACATGCGTTAATCCGATTATCTGAGACACCTCAGCTTTCGGACTAATCCTTACAGGAGGTTTTATCTTTTTCTGTGCGAAAGAAAATGATGTAAATAAGAACAAACCGCTTAAAACGATTACTGTAAAAAACTTAGTGCTTTTTAACATTGCTTTTCCTTTAAGATTTGTAGACTACGAAAATGCGAATAAATATAATATCATTCAATTATCTAATTCAGTACTTTTATGAAAGTAATAATAACTTTAATATTCTTAATAATTTGATTAATATTTTCATACAAACCAAATGCCCTTGATATTTTCATTTTTTTAAGCTACTATAGTTATACTATTTAACAAGAACAATAATGTATTATATTTTTAGGGGTAACTATTAAATATTTTTACAAATTAGCCGTACTTTCTTTTCTTGTTTTATTCTCCTCTTCCAACTTTGCGCAAGACAGCAATACATTTATTCTACATAAACCATTTAATAATTTTTATTTTAATTCTATTAAGATTGATGATAATGGTGTTGTATGGGCAGGTGCAAGATACTTAGGTAAAGGTTATAATGGTTTATTTAAATTTGAAAATGGTGTTTGGTCAAGATTTAGTTTAGTAAATGATTTCCCGGATTTTAGCATTGATCAAAGCGTCGATATCTGGGTGGGTGGTATTCATAGTGTTAATAAGTTTGACGGTTCAAGTTTTACTAACATTCAACTCTCTCAAAATCTTTCATTACCAAATTATAATTCAATTTTGTTATATAATACTGCTGTAGATATTAATAATAATGTATGGTTCACTCAACATGGAGCTAATCAGTATAATAAAAATGAAAGTTTATTTAAATTTGATGGCTCTAACTGGACAATATATAATTACACGAACAGTAACTTTAATATATATGATGCAAAATCACTTGTAAGTGACAGTAAAGGAAATATTTGGTTTTCAAATGTTGATTCGATCAATGGACGTGTTCTTGTAAAATACGACGGTCAAAATTTTAAAACAATAACCACACAACCTGCAGAATCACCCGGATTTCTTTGGCACACAATATTTGTAGATAAAAACGACCATATATGGTTTGCAAATAAGTTCAAGTATTTAGTTGAGTATGATGGGCAGAAGTTTTCCTATTTCGTTCCACAAAACAATAGTAATTTTCAGACCGGTGACCTTTGGTCGGTAGCCGTTGACGGTTACGGATATAAATGGATTGCTGCAGATTATGGAATCTACAGGATAATCGGAAATACCTGGACAGAATGGAAATACTCTGATTTTGGTCTGCCGACTCAGTATCCTAGAGCTTTCGGTATGGACATTACTGTTGATAGAAATAATAATATTTGGGTAGCAACTAATGTTGGTGTACTTCAATTTAATCCTAACGGAATAGTTACGGATGTTAAAGATGAAAATAATGTGAATATTCCAAAAAAATTTGAATTATCGCAAAACTATCCAAATCCATTTAACCCTGAGACAACAATAAACTATACCATAGGCACAGGTCAGTTTTCGATTCTCAGCTTTGTATCATTAAAAGTATTTGATGTCCTCGGCAGGGAAGTAAGAACTTTAGTAAACGAAGAAAAACCAGCGGGTAATTACACTGTAAACTTCAATGCAATCAATCTACCAAGCGGAGTGTATTTTTACAGGTTGCAAACGGGTAGTTTTGTACAGATAAAAAAATTAGTTTTGATGAAATAATATTTTTAAATAAACTAATTTAATTCTACTACCACTTTGTCAACATCTTTTCTGTTGTTATAAAAAAAAGTCTGTTTGTTAAAATGCTACATTTAAAAGTTGCAAAATGAGAAGAAAGTTCAATAGTTCCAATTTTAATTTTTTGATATTTTAGACGGCTATACTACTTAATCAGATAATCACTTTGCAACAGTCTGTTTCCTTGTTCATTTGCTATTGCAAAAGCAAAACCTTTGTATAATGAAAAAGCACCGAATTCACCTTCTTTATTCATTGCTAAAAAACAAATTTGTTTATTTCCAAAATAAGGTTCTTTGCTTATTCTTTTTATTACATATTCACACGCTTTTTGAGGGGAATAACCTTCACGCATTTTTTCAACGGTTAAAAAGCTACCTACCGATTTCATAGCCAATTCACCCCAGCCTGTAGAACACGCGCCTCCAACTTCATTATCTACAAACAAACCGGCGCCGATGATGGGAGAATCGCCAACCCTGCCGTATGTTTTAAATGCAATACCGCTTGTTGATACTCCACCGCTCATATTACCTTTTTTATCAATAGCCAAAAGACCGACAGTATCGTGATTTTCTTTTTTTTGTAATTCCGTTTCTTTCTTTTTCTTCCAACGTTCCCAAGCTTCTTTTGCCTTTGGAGTTAAAATATCTTGTTTTTTAAATCCGTTTTTTAATGCAAACTGTAATGCACCGGCACCTACCAACATTATGTGAGGTGTTTTTTCCATAACTAATCTTGCAACAGAAATAGGGTTTTTTATTTCTTGAAGAAAACCGACTGCGCCTGCGTTTCCTTCCCAATTCATAATTGATGCATCAAGTGTTACGTTTCCTTCAGCATCCGGATAACCGCCATAACCAACAGAAGTTACTTTCGGATTGTTTTCTGCGGTATGTATTCCAAGCTCAACAGCATCAAGTGATGTTTTCCCGCTTTGCATTACCTTCATCGACACTTTGTTTGCTTCATATCCGTGTGACCACGTAGATATGGACACCGGACCTTTTACGGTTACTTTGTTTTTTATTTTAGGATACGTTTTTGTAATAGCTGCACCCGTTAAGGCAAGCGAACCTGTAATTAGAAACTGCCGTCTCGTTTGTTTCATTTTATTCTCCAAATAAATTTAACGGTTATTTTTCTGCTAAAATTTTTAATAGTATTAATTTCTATTTGAGAACTGAATTTAATACTTCAACAACTTTATCAATATCTTCAGTGTTGTTATAAAAATGTGGCGATAAACGGATATACCCTTCTCTTACCGCAGTGTGGATATTTTTCTTTAATAATTCATCGTGCACTGTTTGAGCATTATCAATTTTACAAGTAACAATACCCGACCTGTTTTCTCTTTTGCAAACGGCAAGTAACGGCTTTAGCCCTATTTCCAACAGCTTATCGGTTAAATAAGAAGCGTTATTTAAAATGATTCCTTCAATATTATCAAAGCCGATTTCATTTAAAAATTTTAATGAAGCATATACTGCATAAACGCCTATTTCTGAAATTGTTCCGTTTTGAAATTTTGATGCATCTTCCCTCAAAGTAAGGTCATAGTCCAGAATATCCCAAGCATTTATAACCGATTTCCAACCGACAAATCGCTGCTTTAGATTTTTCTGCAGATATTCGGATAAATAAATAAATCCCAAACCCTGAAGACTCAGCATCCATTTCTGTGTACCGGCAGATAAGAAATCGATATTCATTTTTTCTACATCCGGATTTATTGCACCACAGGCCTGTATCGCATCTACTAAAAGAATTATATTTCTTCTTTTACATTCATCACCTAATTTTTCCAAATCGATTCTGTAACCCGTTAAAAACTGAACCTGGCTCACTGCGATTAATCTTGTTCCGGGTTTGATTCCGTCAATCAGATCATCCGCAGTTACAATTCCCTCTTTTGATTTAACAAAGTCTACTTCTACTCCTTCTTCTTTCAAATTAAGAAAAGGATAAACATTAGCAGGGAACTCCAAATCATTGAGCAAAATTCTATCTCCTTTTTTCCAATCGATACCTTGTGCTAAATAATTTATTCCGTTTGAAGTGTTATCCACAAAGGCAACTCTGTCTGGAGTTGTGTTTATCATTTCGGCAATCATTCTTTTTGATTCTTTTTCTCTCGATAAAAAGGACTCGAATCCGTCAATATCACTCCGGCTGTTCTCTTTTAGATAGAGATTTATTTCATTAACTACGCGTGTTGAAAGAGGTCCCGTTGCAGCGTTATTAAAAAAGATAACACCGTCTTTAATATGGGGAAAATAATCGCGTACGTTATTAATTATATTCATTTATTATTATTCCAAACTTATTGGTTTATAAAATAGTTATTAAAAATGAAATGAAGTGTGAATGCATGCTTGAATGGTTGAATGTTAAAATTTTTAATTTAATTTCACCAACAATCATTCATCCATTCAATTATTCTCCAAGACATATCAAGGTAACAACAAAATGTAATATTTACATTTTGCAATTCTTCTGTTTAAAACTAATAAATTTTTTGTTAAGTATTTGGGGGTAGCAACACTCACATTCTATACCAATGCAATTGATAATTTTATCAATAGCAAAAAGAGAGACGTTTTAGTAAATTAATATTCGGCTTTTTGATATTAAATGTTTAATTCTTTTAAATTTTATAATCACTTTAAAAAATATTCTATACAATAACAGGTAATTTATGAAAACAATAAAAGCCCGTAAGCATAAAGAGCTTAAACCGGAAGAAATAAGATGGACCTGTGACCCCGATATTTTTAAGTTTGCTTCTACCGACGAGATTGAACCGATGGACGGAATACTCGGACAAGAAAGAGCACTGAAAGCATTAAAATTAGGTGTTGATCTTCGTAGCCCGGGATACAACATTTACATTGCCGGTCTCTCAGGCACAGGAAAGGCTTCAACAGTAAAAAAAATGTTGGAGACAATAAGTTCAAATTGTCCGTTACTTTATGATTACGCTTATGTAAATAATTTTAAGGACCCGGATAGACCTACCTTGCTTATATTCCCAAGAGGACAAGTTAAGAATTTCAAAAAGGAATTATGTGATTCGATTGAAATGCTGAAAAGCAAAATTCCGCAATCACTTGAAAGTAAAAATTATCAGGAAGAAAAGAAAAAAATTGTTACCGACTTCGCAAGTCAGCAGCAAAAACTCATACAACCGCTTCAAGAAAAATTAAAGAAAAATCATTTTACATTAGGGCAGGTACAGGACGGGCAGATTGTAAGACCCGAATTATTCCCTGTAATAAATAATAAACCTGTACCCCTTTTACAACTTGAAAACTTAGTACAAAAAAAACAACTAACACAAAAAGATGCGGAAAAGATTGTAAAAAAATACACTACATATCAGCAATCACTTCAATCTTTTTTCAAAAAAGGATTGAAGTTAAGTCAAAAATTTCAACAGAAACTGAATGAACTTGAAAAAAGTACTGCTAAGGTAGTTGTTAAAGGAGTAATGGATAATTTACGTGAACAATTTACGGATGAGAAAATAATCAATTATTTTAATGCTGTTGAGGAAAATATTCTTGAAAACATACAGGTTTTTAAAGGTGTTAAAACACAGGGCGAATTAAACGAAGAAGGTTTTGTAATTGATTACTTTAAAGAATACGAAGTAAATATCATATTAGACAACACCGAAACACAAAACTGCCCGGTTATAATAGAAACATCACCAAGTTATTTGAATCTTTTTGGAACTATTGAAAAGGTAAACGACGGTAGGGGCGGATGGTACAGTGATTTCACAAAAATTAAAGCCGGTTCAATTCTTCGTGCAAACGGTGGTTACTTGGTTTTAAATGTTAATCACCTTTTTGAAGAACCGAACGTCTGGCAAACATTAAAGAGAGTACTAACGTATAGAACTCTCCAAATAAGGGAGGAAAATAAATTATTTCAAATACCCACTTCAATTCTTCAACCGGAACCGATTGACATAAATACAAAAATAATACTCATCGGCACTTCTTATACTTACTCTGTTTTAGCAAACTATGAAGATGATTTTAAAAAAATGTTTAAAATTAAAGCGGATTTTGATTATGAAATAAAACGAACAGATGAAGTATTACTTGAATATGCAAAAGTTGTAAAAAGACTTATTAAAGAAGAGGGACTGCACGAGTTTGATAAATCGGCTATTGCAAAATTAATAGAGAAAAGCGCCCGTTACGTTGGACAGCAGGATAAACTTACTACAAGATTTTCTTACATTGCAGATCTTGCCCGTGAAGCAAACTTCTGGGCTTCTGATGACGGGTTTAACGTAGTTACTGCAGCACATATTGAAAAAGCATATATTTTTGCAAAAGAAAGACACGGTTTATCGGAATCAAAAATAACTGATATGATAAACGAAAACGTAATACTTATTGATACCGACAGTGAAAAAGTGGGACAAATTAACGGACTTGCAGTATACGGCTCTGATTTTTATTCTTTTGGTAAACCTACCAGAATTACTGCTTCGGTTTCAATAGGAAACGGTAACATAATAAATGTTGACCGTGAAGCAGGTATGGCGGGAAAAACTTACAAAAAGGGTGTATTAATTATTTCGGGATATTTTAAAGAAACGTTCGGACAAAACTTCCCGCTTTCATTTAATGCTAATTTTGTATTTGAGCAGTCTTACGGCGGAGTTGACGGGGACAGCGCATCCTGTGCCGAAATTTTTGCCTTACTTTCAACACTTTCAGGTCTGCCGATAAAGCAATCAATTGCGGTAACGGGTTCGCTAAATCAAAAAGGAGATGTTCAACCGATAGGAGGGGCGAATGAAAAAATTGAAGGATTTTTTGATCTTTGTAAACATCGCGGGTTAACTAAAAAACAAGGAGTAATTATACCCATTCAAAATGTAAAAGATTTAATGCTAAAAGAAGAAGTGGTTGAAGCGTTACAAAATAAAGAGTTTCATATATATGCAATAGAAAGGATTGAAGAAGGGATTGAAATATTAACAGGTGTAAAAGCAGGTAAATTAAACTCACGAGGAAATTATGAATCGAACACTGTTTTCGGACTGGTTGAAAAGAAATTGATGGATTTTCATCAAAGGACAAAACCAAAGCCTGTTAAACACAAAAGAAAATCAACCACAACTATTAAAAAGAAAAAGTAATGGCGGAAAACAATTCAATTTTAGCTAAAACAAAAATACTCTGTACTTTAGGTCCTGCAACAGACACAACGGAAAAAATAAGAGAATTAATAAATGCCGGCTGTAACGGAGTCAGATTAAATTTTTCACACGGTAATAAAGATTACTTTACAACTATATTTAATAATATTCACAAAGCATGTCTTGCAGAAAACACACCGCTTGCCATTTTAGCGGATCTGCAAGGTCCAAAGATTCGCATAGGTGAATTAATTACACCTGAAATAGAACTAATTACAGGAAAAACCATTGAAATTATTTCCGAAGATATAAAAGGAACATCTGAAAAAATTTCGACTTCATATAAACCCCTTATTAAAGATGCACAAACAGGGGATAGTATTTTAATTGATGACGGACTACTAAGACTAAAAGTTTTACAAAAGAAAGAGGATTCTCTCAACTGCTTAATCGTAAACGGCGGAATATTAAGACCGAGGAAGGGCATGAATTTACCCGGAATGAAACTGTCAACTCCATCAATTACAGAAAAGGATTACGAAAATTTAGAGTTCATTCTTCAACGCCGTATTGATTACATAGCCTTATCATTCGTACGTAAAGCGGATGACATAATAGAATTGAAAAAATGGTTGAAAGCAAAAGGGAAGGAGACTCCCGTAATAGCAAAAATAGAAAAGAAAGAAGCCTATGATGACTTCGATTCTATTCTTGAAGTCTCCGACGGAATTATGGTTGCACGCGGCGACCTTGGAGTTGAGCTACCGCCGCAGGAAGTACCCTTAATACAAAAAGAAATAATTAAAAAATGTAACTCAAAAGGGAAACTTGTAATAACAGCAACACAAATGCTGGAATCAATGATTCAAAATCCTGTCCCCACGCGTGCAGAAGCATCTGATGTTGCAAATGCAGTTTTGGACGGAACGGGAGTTGTTATGTTAAGTGGTGAAACATCAATCGGTAAATACCCGGTGGCAACAGTTAAGATGATGAGTTCGATAATTTTAAATGCTGAAACTCATCTTCAGCCTTTAAAAGATAAAGAATATGAAACACCTTCTACTGTTGAAGAAAATCTTTTTGACTCGGTCGGAAGATCGATAGTTTCATTAAGCAGACACGTAAAAGCCGACGCGATAGTAGTGTTTACTTTTAAGGGTAGAACTGCATTTAATCTTTCTAAGTACAGACCGAAAGCAGAAATTATTGCTTTATCCAACAGCTTTGAAACAATGAATAATTTATCTCTAAGATGGGGTGTGATTTCATTTTTTTCCGAATGTATAGACAAAGAACATCTCGCTATAGATGAGGCAAAGAAATCACTTTTAGAAGCAGGCTTAATTAAAAAAGATGATCTTGTTATTTTTACAGCGGGTGCACCGTACTCGGAAAGATCCCGTGCAAGCTGGTTACGTTTTGAAGTGATTTAAGGAATAAAATTGTATCCCCAAAACCTGGTTTTTTTAGATTCCCGATATCTTCAAGATATCGGGAATCTTTTTAATGTAGACAATTTTTCTGCCTCGGCGGTAGACGGGTTGAATTTACTTTTGAAACAGCTTCTCCTCTTAATTCCTTAATGAAAATACTATTGGTATGGACACCTTGGCATTAACCGGTTTCCCTTTTTGTTTACCCGGTGTAAATCTTGTTGACTTTACTGCTTTCAATGCACTTTCGTCTAAACCGTAACCAAGACCCTTAATTATTTTTACTTTTGTTACAATACCCTTTTTATTAATAAATGCTGAAATATAAATTTTACCTTCAATACCGGACCTAATAGCAGCCTGTGTATATTTAATCTTCTTTTGTATTCCCTGCATTCCACCTATAGGAAAAGGCATTTTTTCAAGTTCAGTGAAATAGGTGTCCTCAAAATCAATTTTATTTTCTACTAACATTCCATCTTTTAGTATAAAATCTGCTTGAATTATTTTCCTTGATTTGACCGGCTTACCATTTAATTTTGCAGGGGTAAATCTCCATTTTTCTATTACAGGTAAAATCAAGTTTGTGAATTTTTCGTTTTCATCTCCACTTATTTTATCTACTTTCCCTTTTTCGTTTATATAGAGAATATATTCAATGAAAAAATCATTTTCTTTAATATTTTCACTTTTTATTACTTTTTGTAGAATTTGTTTAAATGATTTTATCATATCGCTTGAAAAATTTTTATCAATCGGTTTTGCTCGTTCTGTTACTCTGGTTTCTGACAAATAAATCTTTTTATAATTTGGTATCACTTCAATTTTTGACCTCTTTTCGTTACAACCTGCAAAAACTAAAAGCAATAACATCATAAATATTTTCTTTCTCATAATTGACCTCACAATTTTGGTGTTACAATTATTGGATTTTCAAGTTTGGCGTTGACTACTGCCGGGGGAAGCGAATTAAAAAGCAGCTTTATCATTTTACTTTGATAATTAACCTGCTGAGTTTGTAAATTTAGTTGTTCTTTGTAACCGGATAATTCGGAACGAAAGGACAATAGAA
>ENA-ORDP01000471-ORDP01000471.1-marine-sediment-metagenome-genome-assembly--contig:-NODE-471-length-26388-cov-4.161584_pt1 | contig 26388 bp, 20 predicted proteins | sample MGYA00248627_ERZ508539 | MGnify/ENA primary metagenome ERZ508539 (study PRJEB26208, sample SAMN05571518) | marine sediment metagenome | biome: deep sea; feature: Hydrothermal vent; material... | reverse complement strand
CGTTAAATACAACAAGTATTCGCCTCAAATCATAGAAAAATCGGTCTCAAATCCGTTTTTCCTCGCTACGGCTCCTATTCTCGGACAGCCTTCTAGGATGATATTTACTGGAGCCCATATTTACGGGATTTTGTATTGGCCAGGTCTGTGTTGGTCGGAGTTGTTATTGGTCGATTATTGTTTGCAGATGTTGAATAATCAACTCAGGTTGGCGACGGCCATTAAAATTATTAATGACCAGGCTATATACGGCACGAATGCGGTATAAAACCGGCAGGGCATCAAAATATTCCAGCGCATTAAAGTAGATAGCAGAAATCTGCTGCCTCGATGTATCGTGCTGTAGGACCAGTTTGAGGTGAGTTTCGCCGACAATACGATGGCGAATAACCCGAAATTGATCTTCAAAAGAGGGTGCAGGAAAGCCCTGGCCCCAGGGTGCCAAATCCCGCAGCTGCTCGGCAAAAGTCACCGTAAAGCAATCCGCGGGTAGATTGCCGTCAGTGGTCAGGACTTGACAATCCAACTCAGTGGACCAGGCTTGTTCTACCGCAGCGTTGAATAGTGTGCGAAACTGCTCTAATCCCGGTAGTGGCATACTCAGTCCGGCAGCCATGGCATGACCACCAAAACGGCTGATCAGACCTGGAGCCGATCGATCCACTGCACACAGCAAATCACGCAGATGCAAGCCTTGAATGGAGCGGCCCGAACCTTTGAGTACTCCGCTATCTCCTTTGGCAAAGGCTACCGTCGGGCGATGAAAGCGATCCTTGATTCGCGAAGCAATCAGGCCCACCAGGCCTTCGTGCCAGTCCGGGTTGTACAGGCAAAAAGCTTTGGGCAGTCCCGATTGTTGCCGGCTGATGGTGTCTGCGATAATTTGTGCCTGTGTTTGCATGGTGGCTTGCCGGCTACGGCGCTCCTTATTCAGTCCTTCCAGCCTTCGTGCGAGCACTTGTGCTTCGGCCGGGTCATCTGTCAGCAGGCACTGGATACCCAGTGACATATCATCCAAACGACCGGCCGCATTGAGTCGTGGTCCGACCGCAAAGGCGATATCCTGGGTCGTACAGGGTTGGCTGCGATTTGCCACTTCGAGCAAGGCTGTGATTCCCGGACGACAGTGCCCGGCATTGATTTTGGTCAGACCCTGGGTTACCAGCAGTCGATTGTTGTAATCCAGCGGCACCAGGTCTGCTACGGTACCCACGGCGACCAGGTCGAGAACCGAGGCCAAATTAGGCATTGTGATGTCGGAGAAATGACCGCGGGAGTGTAGTACCTGGCGTGTTGCAGCCAGCAGATAATAGATTACGCCAACTCCGGCCAGATTCTTGTAGCGAAATTCATTATCCGGGAGATTGGGATTGACGATGGCAAGTGCTGCCGGCAGGGTTTCGCCAGGCAGGTGATGATCCGTGATGACAACATCAATTCCGAGTGCATTGGCAGCGGTTACACCATCGATAGAACTGGTACCATTGTCGACGGTGATAAGAAGATCGGGTGGCTTGTGGCTGGTTACGGCAACCAGTGAGGGACTTAGCCCGTAGCCATGGATAAATCGGTCCGGGACCAGATAATCGACATTAGCAGCACCAAACTGCGTCAATACCAGAACAGCCAGTGCCGAACTGGTCGCGCCATCGGTATCATAATCGCCAACAATCAGAATCCGCTGTTGTGTCTGCACCGCATCTGCCAACCGGTACGCAGCAGGGCGGATGCCCTGTAGGGTATCCGGCGGATACAGGTGTTTGAGCCCCAGATCGAGTTCGCTAGCCGATTGTACGCCGCGTGCTCGCAGTATTCGCTCCAGCAGCGGGTGCAGGCCGGGTTGTAAGGGGCTGCTGGCAGTGGCAGCATGACGGGTTGTTATCGTGGGGGCTGTGTTCAACACGTTGATGTTTCTGTGAGCTGGCTTGAGAACAGGGAATTGGTTGACCAGATACGCCACCATCTGCGCCACCAACGGCGTGATTGTTGATGACTGCACTGTAGCATCAAACAACCTGGGTCAATGAGTAAGAGTTCCGATACCAGACCGGATTGCAATGCCTGCCATGCTGGTCGCAGCCAGTTCCGGTCCAACACCTCGGCTTGCTGCGTCCACTGCTTCACGTCATGGACATTCTGGAATACGGTGTCGATATAAAACAATAGATCGGCACCGGTTTTACAGTGGGTAATCAATCTTGGATCCAGCTTTTGCGGTAATGTATCGATGGATTGTCGCCCGGCACGAGCACAGCCTTTGATCAGAGGTGCATCCGCATAGATCTGAAAACGTCTGCATGCAGTTGCTGGCTGGTAACCGGCTACACCGCCCCAAAACCAAACACCATTGATTGGAGCTTTATCGGCCTGCTCCTGTTGCTTGTTCCAGGCTTGGTCAAACAAACACATTTCCAGCTCGGTACGCAGTTGCTGAGCACCGGTAAACCGCGGTTCACGAAAAGGGCTGTTGTCGATGAACCGACCGCGTAAGGATTCGCTATTGGGCACAACAGGAAGATCCAGTGCTTCTTCGCCAGTCATATACCAGTGTGTAGCGGTTTTGATGACGAGTTGATAGGTGGTGGAAGCCAGGCATTGATTCAGTGCCTGGACCAGTGTTTGCGCCTCTTCAAGGGTGAGCTCATCGTCATTGGGGGGGATGGCAATCAAACCACCTCCTGCGGTTCGTAAATGCAGCGGATCAGCACGACAAAGCCAGCTTGGGAGTGAATCTGTTGTTTCACCAAGCCAGTAGATGGCGGCAGATTGTGCGGCATTTGCAATCCCGGAAATGTCTTCCAGCAATTGGTTCCAGTTCGGCCGATTGCGCAGACCCAAACGGGCGATTTTGGGCAGTAGCAATCCCTTGAGATTCTTTCTGCCCGAGCTTGGTGATTTAATAGCCATGGAATGAGGCCATAGCTTGGGAACCACCAGCAGCAGTTTTGCCACTAGGAGCTGGTCCGATGAGGCTGTATAGGGACCGCAGTCGGCCGCTTTGCCACGATTGCGGGCGTATACGTAAAAGACAGCTTTTCCACGGTAGGCTTGTTGTTCTCGGGCGGACCATTACGTGTGAATATCCGCCATTCTCCGATACGTTGGCGCAGCCTGAATTTTTCCAGCAAGCTCGCAGGAATTTGTTTGTAGTATTTCTTCAGGGCAATCAATATGGGTGGATTATGCGACCGCAATGCCTTGTTAACCCCGGCTACAGGAGATTCGTCTGCATGTGAGAGGATCAGTCCATTTCCATAAAAATAGGCTGTGTTAGGGGTTTTGCGGACAAAATACAGTCTTTGTGTCGAAGATGGCTGAAGAAGGGTTTTGGCGTAGGCAATAACGGCTTGCGTGGAGCGTTTATGCACCAGCACTTGTCCGGATGCAAAGATCAGGATGCTGAATACCAGTATTGACAAAACGGCAGTTTTGGCAATGCTGCTGATGGACAACTGCAGGCGCTGTAATTCACCAGCACACCAGACAGCAAAGAGTGGGATCAGTGGCAATAGGTAATAGACCAGTAATTGTCGAGCCAGGCTCCAGAACAGGGTTAAACTGAGTAAGCCGAGAAAGAACAGGCCTGTGCCATTCTTGGCCCTGCTGGCGCCACCCAGATACTGCATAAAGCGCTTGACCAAGTGGCGGGATTGGTGGCTGGATGACCTGATGTCTGTTACCTGTCCTCCTTTATAGGAGAGCCATTTATAGCAGAGCAAGGCTGACCAGGGCACAGTACTCAGGACGATAAGAACCAGCGCACTGCCGTAGGGCAGGGTGCGTCCAGCCCCGTACAGGTCACCATATTGGTGGGAGACAAAGCGCAGGAAATTTTCATTGACGAAAAAATAGCGCAAAAAGCCGGGAGTGGCTTGTTCGGCAAGAACAAACCAGGGTGCGCTGACGAGCAAGAAAATACTGATGCCGGCAAACCAGGGGTGTTGCCTCAAGCCGGCCCATTGCTTGTTGATTAAGGTCCACAGAAATGCTGGCAGACCAAAATAGACCAGCACGACAGGGCCTTTGACCAGAAAACCCAGTGCCAGCAGTACAAATACCAGTAGACTGAAACGCTGTTTTCCAGGTTCTGTTTTTTCACGCAAGAAAGCAAAATATGCGAACAGTGCACCACTGGCAAACAAGGTCAGTACCATGTCCACCAGGGCAGCGCCGGAAAAAACGAAATAAGCCAGCGAGGATGCGGTGATCAGCACACTCGAAAGTGCTTGTTCTCGACCCAGATAGCGCTTCAAGATCCAAAACATCAACAGCAATAACAGTAATCCTGCGACCCCGGAAGGCAGACGTGTGGCAAAGGCATTATCGCCAAATAGTTCGATTGCCGCTGCCATGGCCCAGAAACCCAATGGCGGTTTGCCCATATAGGGGATGTGTTGTCCCCGCAGCCAGAGCATGGGTGTGGTGTAATTTGAAGTATCCACCATGGTCTTGGCAATATCGGAATAGCGTCCCTCTGAAGGATCCGACAAGGGAAGCAGACCGGAAATCAGGAAATGGCTGGCGAGCAGCACTACAATAAGTAGCCCGAATCCGCTGCGGCGGGCATTGTTAAGTTTATTCACAAGTGGGTTTCAGGAGCCTGTCCGAGAACGGGAGACATGCGGTTTATTGTTTCTGTAAAACCGGCACTTGTACCATTCACGGTGCTTGTACCATTCACGGTACTTCTAACTTTATTCTCGGACAGCCTCCTGGGTGTCGGAGTGTAGGACCTTGACGAAGGCGTTGCTACGCAAGGTTTGAATCCATTCATTGTAGCGAGCATCGTATTTGCGTAACAAAATTTGTTCCCTTGCTTTGTTTTCATTTTGTTTTTTACTTGCATCAGTGCGCCGCCGAGCCAATACTTGCACAATCTGGGCGCCATAGCTGGTGCGAATCGGCTGACTGATCTGCCCATCTTTCAGGTTTTTCATCACCGCTTCGACCTCAGGAGCCATTTCTCCAGGGCTGAGCCAACCCAGGTCTCCACCTTTGAGGCGGCTGCGGTTGTCTTGTGAGTAGGCAACTGCAAGGTCGCTAAATTTTTCGCCATTAAGAATGCGTTGGCGAATCTGGCGCAACCGGGCCAGCATTTCCTTGACCGGTAATAGTTTGTCAGGAAGCATGAGGATATGGCGCAGGTGAGTCTGGTTGACCAGTTGATGACGAGCACCGCGCTGGGCGTTCAATTTTAGAATGTGGAAGCCATTGGCGGCACGAATCAGATAACTGATATCTCCAGTTTTCATACGTCGCAATGCTTTGGTGAACAACAGGGGAAGTTGTCCGGCAGGTAACCACCCCAGGCGGCCGCCTTCCAGTGCGTTGCTGGCGTCAGAAAACTGTGCGGATACGCGGCCGAACTTTTCGCCATTTTGTAAGGCTTTGAGAGCTGTTTCAGCCTTGTTGCGGGCTTTTTGAATTTCATCGGCGCTGGCATCTTGCGCGATCGATATCGATATATGGGACAGGTCGTACTCCAGATTGAGGTCACCCTGTTGCCGTTCTTTGGCCAGAAAATCATCGATTTCTTCCGCTGTTATCCGAAGTCGATTTCTGATTGCCAGGTTGAGCAGGTTTTGGATAATCAGCTTTCTGCGAATCCCACGTCTGAATTCAGTATAGTCCCGGCCTTGTTCGGCCAGGCGTTTTTGTAGCTGCGACAAGGTGATCTTGTTTCGGGTGGCGATAGAGGTAATGGCTTGATTCAGTTGTTCATCGCTGACCCGGATACCCCTGCGCTGTGCTACCTGCAGCTGCAGCCGCTCGATAATCAGGCGCTCCAGGATCTGCCGATCCAGAATTTTTGCTGCGGGCAAAGGAGTTTTTCTGCTGTTAAGTTGGCTGACAACAGCGCGTTTTGCTGATTCAAATTCCTGCCGGGTAATGATATCGTCATTGACGATGGCATAGACCCCATCGAGCATTTGGCTGTGTGCGACCTGATTGAACGGTGTGAGCAAAATACTGGTGAGCAGCAGTAGATAACGTAGCTTCATAATTCCGATTCCGGATGGTGTTTGCAAAAAATGATCAATAACCGCGCCAGGTGGTATTCGGTAGCGGCATTAGATAGGACAGACGCAACAATTCACGGACAGACTTCTACAAACCAGAGGATATGCTGCCCAGATGTTTGAGTTCCAGGGTGGCAAACACGGCATTGCGATAGGCCCCGGTATTATCCAGTCGCCGTTGTGATGACAGGCCAAGGCTCCAGCAGCAGCTGTTATATTGCAGGCCTATGCTGGAAACCTGGCTTTTGCTGTCAGTAATTGAATACAGCTGTTGTACCCTGACTTGCCATTGCGGTGAAAGTGACCATGAAACATTCAAATCAAGTTGCTCCTGGCCATTTTTCTGATAAAGGTAGCCAAGCCGTGCGGTCCGCTGCGAGTCACGATTGTAGGAAAGGTTGAGCTTGCCGGTGGTCACTTCGCTGTTGGTATGGCTATATTGCAAGTAGCTGTTCACAGTCCAGTAATCTGCCAGTTTGAGCTGCAACTCCGCCAATAAATCAGACTGATTTGTGGTTTCCGTGGCGCCAGAAAGCTGTACCCTGCGATCACTGAAAAAGAAAATCTGACCCAGACGAAGATGTCCGAGTTCATCGCCTGAATCCACATCAAGCAGGCGACTGGTCAGAGCCATGGTAAGTTGATTGGTGTCACCGACCCGGTCACGGCCAAAAAATCGGTTGCTGCGAAACAAATTGGAAAAGTTATTGAAGTTGCCTTCGCCAGTGTCAAAGTTCGGCAAAGCGGATTGGTTTTTGTACGGAATGTAAACATAGAACAATCGGGGTTCCAGGGTTTGGGTGCGTCTTTGACCTGCCAGATCAAACTGGCGCTCAAAGAACAGGCCACTGTCAGCACTGAAAATGGCTACTGTTCGGCTGGGATTAGTGCTGCCGCCGGTACTGACATTGCTCAGACTATAGGTCGTATTATTGAGTTCCAGCTTTGGCTTGAAAAAACCATAGGTCGTTTCCAAAGGCAGGCTGATGCCAGGATTGAGATCATAGCGCCAGCCCTCGATACGGCCGCTTTGTGAAAAATTACTTACCTCCCCGCCCAGAGTCACAGCAAACAAGTCAGATAGCACCGGTAAGCTACTATTGAATTGAATTTGTGGTAGACGGTCATAGGGCCGTGCTGTAGAAGGAATGGTGCTGTCTATGGTTTGATAGGTGTGGATCTTGCTGTTAACAGTCAGCCAATCGTTGTTGTAATCCAGTGTTAGCGACCTGGGTACGTGGGTAGAGCTACTGAGCAGTAGGGTGTTGGTAAAGTCATCCAGATAATTGTTATCGGATACATATTGCAGGTCAGCTCCCAAATGCCAGCGCGAACTCAGGTCCTGTTGATGACGGTACGTCACCGCACCCCGACTGCTCTGTGTACTGTTGCTGTCGGAGGGCATGTACTCGCCTTGCAGGCTACCACGGGAGTGCTCAGTCATATACCGAAAATTGCCACCCAGTTGTAAGCCACGGGAGGTCAGGTAGCGCGGATACAAGGTCAGATCATAGTTCGGTGCAAGATTCAGATAGTAGGGAACTTCGATGACCATACCTGAGTTTTTTGCCGCGCCGAACCTTGGTGATAAAAACCCTGAACGCCGTTTATCATCGAGTGGAAACTCCAAATAGGGAGAATAAAAGATCGGTAGACCCTGGAACCGAACGACAACATTTCGGGCATAGCCAGTGGCCGTAGCATTGTCCAGTTTCAGGGAACTGGCATGAATCATGACATCATCGTGGCCGAGCGGGCAGAAGGAATAATTGGCATCCTTGAGAATCAGCAGGTCACGACTTTTGATATCAACCCGGGACGCGTTGCCGCGACCACTGACGTAGCGGGTATTGTCAGATCCTGTGGCTAGTAGTCGGTCTGCATTTTGAATACTGGCCTTGCCGGTATAACCCTGTTCTTTGGAAACCTGCAAACTCAGGAACGGCGTTTCCAGTCGATCACCGTCACGGCTGAACAGTACGGCATTGCCATGCGCTTCTACAGTATCCGTATCTTTTTGGTAACTCATGGCATCACTGCGCAGGTAGTTACCACCCTGGGTGAGTACAGCATTTCCCTTCAGCGTGACCAGATTGCGGTTTGTCGCTTCGATGACATCCGCTTCCAGGTCAATTTTTTCTGAGTTACCACCCCATAGGTCAGGCAGGACTATGGTATCCCGCTGACAATAATTGGCTTCAGCGGCCATCGCGGGAGGTAGGGTTAAGAGGTTGCCGAGTAGTAGACTCGGTAATAACAGGATGCGTTTGTGGCGATACCACAGGCCGGCAGTGTCGAGGGCAGATAAAATACGGCGATTGGGTAAACGCTGGAAATGCATAAGGCGGGGCCTCTTTTTTCTGAATACGTAGAATAGTGCAGCAGTATACTGTTTGTATTGCCAGTTCTGCATGAAATGTATGGGGCTGACAGGTGAGAGTATAAAGGGTAACTGGATGAGAGACAAAAGACTCGTAATGTTGGCTGATTGGCTGCAGTATGTTCATGGTGTGACGCCGGAAGGCTTGTCCCCGGTATCGAATGACGCCAGCTTTCGCCGTTATTTCCGCTTTTTTCACGGTGACACCAGTTATATTGTCATGGATGCACCACCCGAACAGGAGGATTGCAAGTCGTTTGTACATGTCAGTCAGGAATTTCTATCCCTGGGTGTCCATGTGCCTCAAGTGTTGGCCAGTGATCTGAAACAGGGGTTTTTATTATTAACCGACTTGGGAAAACAGACGTATCTGCAACAGCTGAACGAGAGCAATGCAGATTATCTGTACCACGATGCAATAGCAACCCTGATCAAAATACAACAGGGGGGTCTGCACCATCTCGGTGAGTTTCCCGCGTATAGTGCACAAATGCTCCTCTCGGAAATGCAGTTGTTTGCAGATTGGTTATTGGGGCAGCATCTGCAGATCAGTATGAACTCCAGGCAGGTGCAGCAGTGGAATCATTGTCGGCAATGGTTGGTCGAACAGGCCTTGTCACAGCCAGTGACCTGGGTGCATAGGGATTACCACAGTCGTAACCTGATGGTTTGTGATATACCGAATCCTGGAGTACTGGATTTTCAGGATACGGTTGAGGGGCCTTTGACCTATGATCTTGTCTCACTTCTCAAGGACTGTTACATTCGTTGGCCACGAGGCCGTGTGCTGCAGTGGCTGAGTGATTATCAGCAACGGGCGAGTGATGCGGACTTGCCCGTACCAGGGTATTCACAGCTTCTTGAGTGGTTCGATTTAATGGGGGTACAACGCCATCTCAAGGCGGCTGGTATTTTTGCCCGGCTTTGCCACCGCGATCAAAAGCCCGGCTATCTGACCGACATTCCCCGTGTTTTAGCCTATATTATTGACACCGCGCAACGGTATCCGCAATTAGCGGTTCTGGATAAGCTGTGCCAACGAGCTCTGCTTATGTTGACATGATGGATGTCATGATCTTGGCCGCCGGTCGCGGTCAGCGCATGGGACGACTGACCGCAAAAAAACCCAAGCCGCTACTGGAAGTTGCTGGTAAAACCTTGATTGAACACCAATTGCAACACCTGGCGGCAGCGGGGTTTCACCATGTTATCATCAATACCCACTACCGGGGCGAGCAAATTCATCAGCAATTACGGCAGGGCCAGGACTATGGTCTGGAAATTGAATATTCAGATGAGAAAGGTGTCGTACTCGACACCGGTGGTGGTATCGTTAAGGCATTGCCCTTGTTGAGCGATCCATTTGTGGTGGTGAATGCCGACACCTGGGCCGACTATCCCTATGCGCAATTATCGATTACGGAACAGGTATTGGCGCATCTGATACTGGTGCCCAATCCCAGGCATAATCCGGATGGGGATTTTCTCCTGAATAAGGGTATGGTTTTCCCCCTGAGAGAAGATAAGACCACGCCCAGTCTGACCTTTAGTGGTATCGGTTGTTATCGAAAAGCGCTGTTTCAAAACTGTGTAAGCAGACCATTCCCGTTGGCGCCATTATTGGTGCACCAGGCCGCATCGGGCCATGTTTCCGGGCGACTCTATCAAGGGCTATGGTGCGATGTGGGTACTCCGGAGAGGTTGCACAGTCTGGAGTCGTAGTCAGCTACCGTTTTGTCATCTAAACTTTGGCCCACGGTGACAGGACAATAGGCTACAATCGCGCTGCCATGAATATGCTGAAACTGCCATTCGTTGTTGAAGCCTCCGAACTGGCTTGCTGCCGCCCCGAAGAAGTACTGGTCATCGACCTTGGCAAAGAAGCAACCTACCGGCAGGCACATGTTCCCGGTGCCATTCACCTCCACTATGGACATCTGGTACTGGGTCAGCCTCCAGTGCCAGGCTTACTACCCCCCTTGGAACGTTTGGCGGCAGTGTTTGGTCAGCATGGTGTTGGAGATGGCCGAGCCGTGGTTGCCTATGATGATGAGGGTGGTGGACGGGCCTGCAGATTATTGTGGACCCTGGATGCGGTTGGTTTGTCACCGGGTTCGTTACTCAACGGCGGTATTCTTGCCTGGACTCAAGAAAATCAGCCCATTGAGGCCGACATGAATCAGGTCATGCCCTATTCATTACAACTTGAATCCACCACTGCAGCCTTGGTGGATAGAGAATTTGTTCTAAATCATTTGCACAAACCGGGAGTTCGACTGCTGGATGCCCGCAGTGCTGAGGAGTTTGACGGTCGTAAAGTACTCGCTATGCGAGGTGGTCATATCCCGGGGGCCAGAAACTTTAATTGGACCGATGCTATGGATCGGCAACACCAGACTCGGCTGCTGGGCAAAAATATCCTGTTGCAACGACTGGCTGACCTGGAAATCTTTCCGAACCAGCATGTCATCACCTATTGCCAAACACATCATCGCTCAGCGTATAGCTACTGGATGCTTAAATATCTGGGATTTTCTCAGGTTAGTGGCTATGCTGGCGCTTGGGCCGAATGGGGCAATACTCGTAATTTACCGACTGAAATCTGATGATTATTATTCTGAAACCCGATGTTGATGCTGCTTCACATTCATGCCAGGCAGTCTTGGAATTGTTGGCCGGGAAGACCAATGTTCGTACCCAGTTGCACCATGTCATCGGTGCCCAGCAAGTTCTGACTGAAATCTTTGTCGTAGGTGATACATCCAAGCTTGATATGGAGGAAATATCGGCATTGCAAGATGTCGATAAGGTGGTGCGGGTATCCCGGGATTATCGCCTGCTCGGTCGTCACAATGAGGATTCCCGAGAGGCCGGGTTTTTCTACAACGGCGTAGAATTTTCCCAAAAAAGTTTTAATATTTTTGCCGGTCTTTGCGCCGTTGATAATCACGAGTATGTTGAGCAGGTTATGCGGGCTGTTGCTGCCCGAGGGCTGCGTTGTACCCGCATGGGCGCGTACAAGCCGCGCACTAATCCCTATTCATTTCAGGGGCTCGGTGCTGACTGTTTGCCCTGGGTGTTTGCGTTGGCTGGCAAGTACGGAATCCGCGTCATCGCTATGGAAATCACCCATGACTCCCAGATTGACGAAATCACAAATGCATTGGAGAAAACCGGCAAACCAACCGGTGTGATGCTGCAAATTGGTACACGCAATACCCAGAATTTTGAATTACTCAAGGCAGCTGGACGGCAGCAGGAATTTCCCATCCTGTTGAAACGCGGTTTTGGTATTACCCTGGAAGAGTCACTCAATGCCGCAGAATATCTGGCAAGTGAAGGTAATCAGCGGGTGGTTTTCTGTTTGCGGGGGATGAAATCACATTTGGGTCTGCCACACCGTAATTTTGTCGACTTCGCGCTGGTGCCTACTGTGCAGCGTTTGACCCTGATGCCGGTTTGTGTCGATCCTTCGCACTCGGTTGGTAATCGTTTGCCAGCGCCTGATGGTATACCGGATTTGATGCATGCTGCTGCACAGGGTGTAGTGGCCGGTGCAAATATGGTCCTGGTGGACTTTCACCCGCAGCCGGATACGGCATTGGTCGATGGCCCGCAGGCATTTACACTCGATGAACTGGACTGGTTTGTCAATGATATGCAGCTTGCCCGTCAGGCTTATCTGGCACGTTGTAAATTGGCACGACAGCATTATGCGACCGTTGAATAACTGCCCTTGAATAACGGATATAGCCCGGTGATTTGTGTCTAACCGATCTGGTGATGACCCGCTGTGGAGTGATCGGTTATCCCAGGCACAGTATCGGGTTTGTCGACAGGGTGCGACGGAAGCTCCTTTTTCCGGAGAGTATAATCTCCACTGGGAAAAAGGCATATATCATTGTGTGTGCTGCAATCAACCGTTGTTCGATTCTGGCAGTAAATTCGAGTCTGGATGTGGCTGGCCGAGTTTTGATGCCCCGGTAGATACCGATAATGTAGCGATCCGAGAGGACCAAAGTTTAGGGATGCTGCGCCAGGAAGTGACCTGTGGACACTGTGGAGCACATCAAGGTCATGTTTTCGAAGATGGGCCAACAACAACCACGGGCTTGCGTTATTGTATCAATTCCGTAGCCCTGAAATTTATACCCTCACAAGTGTGCCCTCACAAGTGTAAAAAGGGGCTCTGACCCCTTTTTAAAGCTTCCGGTTCGGATTTTCTCCTGAATATATAGCAACGATTTTTCGTCTATACTGGAAGGCATCTAATGTGATGCCTGGGTCAATTACCATCAGTGTGTGGGAGGGTTTGGACGGTTGAGACAGCAAACAGTGCTGGACCTGCTGGCCAGTGCAGACACAATTGAAGAGAACATGCAGATCGCTGCGGTGGCCCTGTGTGAAGTGCTGGGTGCATTTGGTGCCGGTGTGGCTGTGCTTTCAGCCGACGCTGTTGAAGCACACATACTGGCTTTTCAGCTACATGGTAAACGTGCGGATGTCACAGACTATCGTCTGCTAAATACCCCCTGTGCCGACGTCTACTTCAATGAAGATGGGGGTAAAGAGTGTTACATCGACCGTGATGTCTGTGGTCTTTTTCCTGAGGATCAGTTATTGCAGCAACTTGGTGCGGAATCGTACTGGGGCCGACCCTTGCTGGATCATCTGCAGTGTCCGATTGGGCATGTCTTTGCTATAGGACGCAAACGCTTGCAATTGGCTGAAAATGATGGATTGATTGATGCAATATCAGCCCGGGTACAAAGAGAACTGCAATCCTGGAAGGATAGTGGGCAACAGCTACAACAGCAGCAATTCTGGCAACAGGCCATTGAAAATATGCCCTATGGTGCCGCCTGCTTTGTCTTGGGAGGGCAGCCCTTGTGGATGAATCTGGCCGCAGCACAACTGTTAGGTTATGAGTCCGTGGCCGCTAGCATGAAAATGCAGTTGCAACAACATCTGAGCGGTGAGGATGTCAAGAGGATTGTAGAGTATCAGCGAGCACGAGCTGCCGGCAAGCGGGCACCGGGGCAGTATCGTCTGAAAATCCGCACCTTACAGGGCCAGGTTCGAGATCTGCAGATGACGGTGAGTAAAATTGACTGGCATGGTAGTCCCGCTTTTTTGTGTCTAATTGGGGATATTACCGAGTTGGTATCCACTGAAAGGCGACTGGAGTATTATCGCCAGACCGTGTCGGCCTCCCCGGATCTGATTTATTTTATGGATCAGGACTATATTATCCGTGCTGCGAATCACAAACTGGCCGAGGCCTTGGATCTTGATTCTGCTGCAGAACTGATCGATCAACCCGTGGCACAGGTTTTCTCCTCGCCAATGCGTAATGCGCGACTTTATGATTCCTACCACCAGGCTCTCGAAGGCAAAACCGTAGCTTGGGAGGATTGGCGCCAACTTCCCGTCCTGGGTCGGCGTTATCTCGAGGTCAAGATGGCGCCCTATATCAATGCCGAGGGTGAAGTCGAAGGTGTTTCCGTGGTTTCGCATGATATTACCCGTCGTCTGCGCAATCAGGAATTGCTGGCGGAACGTGAACGTTATCTTGCTTCACTGTTGAGCAGTTTGCCTGGAATGGCCTATCGTTCCCAGGATGCTCGTCGGGAGCAGATGTATTTTGTCAGCGCCGGTTGTGAGGCGATTTGTGGTTATAGCCCGGATGTTTTACAAGGTGAGCAGGGTCGGCACTGGTCATCCCTTATCGTAGATGAAGAACGACAGGGTGTTAACGAAGAAATGAACGAAGCCTTATCAGTGGGGAAACCCTTTGCGCTCAGTTACCGGATCATCCATGAAGATGGCAGTGAGCGGCAGATTTGTGAAAGGGGGACGGGGGTCTGGAATACAGGTGGTGAACTGATGGGTGTTGAAGGGTTTATCCGTGATATTACTGATGCTCACAAAATGTCACAGTCCTTGAGCTATCAGGCTACCCATGATTTTTTAACCCGAATCATCAATCGACGTGAATTTTCCCGCGTCCTTGATGAATTATTGGCAGACCCGGAATCGCGGTCCAATGGGATTTGTACCTGTTACCTGGACCTGGATGAATTCAAAATCGTTAATGATACTGCCGGGCATTCTGCCGGTGATAAGCTGCTCGAATCATTGTGTGGGGTGTTGGCAGGCCAGCTGCGCCAGGATGATGTGCTGGGTCGTTTGGGCGGTGATGAATTTGGTGTGATTATCCGAGGTTGTTCTTCCGAAGCTGCCTTGCAGGTGGCAGAAAAATTACGGCATGCAGTATCCAGGTTTCGTTTTTTGTGGGCTGAATCAGTATTTTCAATCGGGGTTAGCATCGGTTTGGTGTCGGTAACAGATGACATGAAAACCGTCGAAGATGTGCTGCGTATTGCCGATGGCGCCTGTTTATTGGCCAAGGAAAAAGGCCGCAACCAGGTGTATGTTGCCGACCAGAAAAGTCGGGAGATGGAATTACGCCAAGATGAAATGAACTGGTCATTGCGGATTAACCAGGCCCTCGACCATGATGGTTTTCTACTCTATGCCCAGCCCATTGTTGCCGCCAATAAGCCATCTGGAAAGCATCATTTCGAGGTTCTGCTGCGTATGCAGATTGAAGATCGGGTTATTGCTCCCGGGCTGTTTTTGCCTGCAGCAGAACGTTACCATCTGGCTCGACGTATCGATATGTGGGTGATAGAGCATGCCTTGGGTTTCTTTGCCGAACATCCGGAAAGTTTGCATAGTTTGAGACTGTGCATGATTAATCTCTCTGGTCTGTCATTGAGTAATCCATTGCTGGCCGAGGAAATTCTGGAGTGGTTGGATAAGTGTCGGGTGCCGGCTTCGAAAATAGGTTTTGAAATTACCGAGACGGCGGCGATTTCCGAGCTCGACCATGCGGTGCACTTTATTAAAACTGTGCAAGCACGGGGCTGCCAGGTTGCTCTGGATGACTTTGGCAGCGGCTTGTCTTCATTTGCCTATCTGCGTTACCTGCCGGTCGATATTGTCAAAATCGATGGGGCTATCGTTCGTGAATGTGCGCATGATTCCATGAGCCGTGGTATTGTAAAGTCGGTCCACGATATTGCTCTGCTCGGTGGCATGAGAACCGTTGCTGAATTTGTTGAAAATGAGGCGATTATCAAGATTGTTAGAGAGATCGGGATTGATTATCTACAGGGCTACGCGATCGGCAAGCCACTGCCATTGGCCGCCCTGATGAACGCGGCGTAGTAACGGGAACTCACAGGAGCTGGGGCTCTCTATTCTCGGACAGCCTAGGAGGCTGCCCGAGAATAGGAGCCGTAGCGAGGGGAAGCAGATTTGAGGTCAATTTTTTCATGATTTGAGACGAATACTGGTTGTATTTAACGAGAATCAGGGAGGAATTGGACCAAATTCTGCTTATCCGCAGTAGGTTCTCTATTCCCGGACAGCCTCTTAGGGTCCCTATCCCTGAGCCTGATCGAGTTGCTGCAACAGGCAGTCGCGTGCCTGGTTAACCCGCGAGGCGAGATAAGACGAGCCGCCATGGTCCGGGTGCAGTTTTTGCATCAATCGACGATGGGCCAGAACAATGGCTTCGCGGTCTGCATCTGGTGTTAGACCAAGCACTTCATAGGCGGTCTGCACAGTAATTTCAGTACTCTGGGAGTGAGAGCGTTCGTTGCCCTCAGGTGCCCAGTCTTCTCCGAAGCGGCGCTTGAGATACGTCGTAAGTAGTTCTACCGATTCGGAATCAGTGTTGATTTCTTGCAACAATGCCAGCAAGTCGGATTGCTGCAATTGATCAAGCTCACGACCGGCAAAGTGGCCCTCGCGTACCTTTCCAGACAGATTACCACTGTCATGATCGAGCTGCATATGCAAAAAGCGACTGTCAAAGGTTGAGACCTGATCGCTTGCAGTACGGCTTGTAGCGCTGGAAAAGGTGGAGGCATGCAAAGACTTGAGAAATTGCCATGAGCGCAACAAGGTAAGAATCCGCTGACCGGCAGCCATGGCGCCGCCGAGCAGGGCAAACAGCCAGGGCAGGCGGCCGGTGGCTACCAGAATCAGCAGGGCTGCAGCACCGCCATACAGGACCAGCTGGCGCAGAAACTGGCTGCGCTGTGCTGGTGTAGCACGCGCACCATACCAGTTTGCGAATACCATGATCACAACCAGTAGCAGTAAGGCCAGAAACAATCGAATGATCATTTTCGGGGTTGTCTGTCGAGTGTGGTGGAAATGGTGTGGTTTTCCGCAGTTTCTATCGGTAGTTGAAAAAAGCAGTTCATGTCCGAATTATCGCACTGCCCGGGTAAAATTGGCAGTGTGAATACGTAGGAAGCTGTCCCACCAGTGCTGGGGCATGAAAAGGAGATCAAGCTTTTTGATCTGTTATTGGAGCCACTGCGGTGGATCCGATAACACTGACGAGAGCGGCAAAGGACTATCTTGACATGGAACCGGCATGTGCCCTCAGTTCCTGGATAACCGTGCTTCACTACAACAGAAAATCGGAGAGAAGAAAAATACTGTAAATACAGTATTTTTGGAGGTTATTGATGGTCTGTGATAATCTATTAAAATGGTACCGAGGAGAGGACTTGAACCTCCACGGGGTTGCCCCCACTAGCACCTGAAGCTAGCGCGTCTACCAATTCCGCCACCTCGGCACAGTGCTTTGTGGTCAGCCTTGCGGGCCACCACAGGATGCGCAAATTTACAGATCTGATGATGGGATGTCAATGAGAAAACAGAAAAAAACAAAGGCTGACGACATGATCGTCCAGGCACGAACCGGGATTTTGGATGAACAGGAGCGTCGTATTCTCGACACGCTGATTCGAGCGGGCAAGCCACTGACACCTGAGGAACTCGAGGCCTTGTTGAGTGTTGCTGGTAGAAGAGATCAACGGGAATTGCTGCGGCAGTTACGACATCTGCAGAAGTTGGGTCGGCTGATGATGAATCGCTCTGGCCGCTACGTGTTGCCGGAAAAAGCCGATATGATTACCGGCAGGGTGATCGGACACAGTGATGGTTTCGGTTTTATTAAATCGCAGACGGGGGGAGACGATCTGTTGTTGCCAGCCAGGGAGATGCGTCGGGTACTGCACGATGACAAGGTTCTGGTAAAACAAATCGGCCTTGATCGCCGTGGCAGAGGGGTGGCAACGGTGGTTGAGCTTGTGGCTGAGGATGACGGGGTCACGGCAAACCGCAAAATCGTGGGTCGTTTGTATAAAAGTCACCGAAATCTTTATGTTGCCCCGGAAGATCCGCGCTATTCACGTGATATTGAGGCGCTTGAAGATATCACCAGTGGTGCTGAGCAAGGACAGGTGGTAGTGATTGAAGTGACCCGGCACCCACTTGAACACCGCCAGATCGCAGGTCGAATTGTCGAAATACTGGGTCGGCATATGGCGCCAGGAATGGAAATTGAGGTGGCCATCCGCAAGCACGATTTGCCACACCAATGGCCAGTGTCAGTATTGGCTGAGGCGGACAAAATCCCACGGCAAGTGCGAGCCTATGATGTGCGTAAGCGCCGGGATCTTCGAAAGCTGGCCTTTGTCACCATTGATGGCGCAGATGCCCGTGATTTTGATGATGCCGTTTATTGCGAGCGCAGTGGTAAGGGGTGGACCTTATGGGTGGCGATTGCCGATGTGGCGCACTATGTCAGCACCGAGTCAGCGCTTGATCACCAGGCGCTGGAGCGTGGCAATTCCATTTATTTTCCGAATCGGGTCATCCCGATGTTGCCTGAAGCCTTGTCCAATGGAATTTGTTCGCTGAATCCGGATGTGGATCGACTCTGTATGTGTTGTGAAATGCAGATTGGGCCCAGAGGTGCCATCAAATCCTGGCATTTCTATAACGGGGTATTACGCTCCAGAGCGCGTTTAACCTACTCAAAAGTGGCGGCAGCACTAACAAATAATGATGCCGGTCTGCTGGGTCAGGCGAGTCCGTTGTTACCCCATCTGCAGCAACTTGAGCGATTGTTTCACGCTTTTCTCAAAGCTCGGAAACGCCGCGGTGCAATTGACCTGGATTTACCAGAGACTCGAATTTTCTATAACGCAGAGCGCAAGATTGATCGTATCGAAGCCTCGGTACGTAATGACGCACATCGTATTATCGAGGAATGTATGCTGGCGGCCAACGTCTGTGCAGCCCAGTTTGTTACAAGCCATAGGGCTTGCGGATTATTCCGGGTTCATCCGGGGCCTAAGCCTGAGAGGCTGGCTGATTTGCGGGCCTTTCTGGGTCAGTTCGGGGTTCAACTGGGTGGCGGCGACAAACCACAGGGCCACGAGTACCAACGGGTGATTGAACAACTGCCAGATGAGCCGGCCAAAAGACGACTGGTCCAGACCATGCTGCTACGGAGCATGAGTCAGGCTGTCTATAGTGAGCACAATGATGGCCATTTTGCCTTGACGTACCCAGGCTACGCACATTTCACTTCACCGATTCGCCGTTATCCTGACCTGGTGTTGCATCGAGTGATTAAGCAGATTCTGTCGCGACGGGTTATTCCGGTGGATACGCCACAACGGGAAGCCATGCACTCAATGGCGGTACATTGTTCTACGACCGAGCGACGCGCCGAAGAAGCCAGTCGAGAGGTGATTCAGTGGCTTAAGGCCGAATATATGCAAGACCGGATAGGTGAAGAATTTAGTGCTACGGTCACTACGGTAACCGGTTTTGGCATATTTGTTGAGCTCAAAGCCTTGTTTGTAGAGGGGTTGGTGCATATTACCGAATTGGGGAATGACTATTTTCATTTTGATCCACTGGCGCATCGACTCAGTGGTGAACGCAGTGGTCAACGTTTTACCGTGGGTGATGCGGTGCGGGTGCGCCTGATCAGAGTCAGCCTGGAAGATGCTAAAATTGATTTCAGCCTGGTTTCCAGACGTTCCTTACAGGGTAATAAAAGGCAGAAACGACGTGCGAAAAAATAAAAAGAAGCAACACCGACAGGCTGCTTTACTGGTTGTCACCGGAGTGCATCCGGTGCGTCACTTGCTGCAGTCGAGACCGCAGGATGTAGTTTGTCTGTATGTGCAATCAGAAGCCAGTCATCGGTTGCGCACACTGATTCAGCTGGCCCAGGCGATAGGGATTCCGATAGATCGGGTTTCTTGTGAGGAACTGGATAAGCGTGCAGCCGGGGTGTTGCATCAGGGTGTGGTCGCCGAGCGCAAAAACCCTCGGCCCGAAACCGAGCAGGATCTCAAATCCAGTCTGACTGCGCAGATTGATGAAGGGGTAAAGGTGGGTGGGATCTATTTGGCTCTGGATGGTGTACAGGATCCACACAATCTGGGTGCCTGTATTCGTACTGCCGAGGGTGCAGGTGTTGCTGGTGTGGTTTTCCCGCGTGACCATGCCAGTCAAGTTACTGCAGTGGTGCGCAAGGTCGCGGCCGGTGCTGCTGAAACCGTGCCGCTATATCGGGTCACAAACTTAGTTCGTTCTCTGGAAATTCTCAAACAAGCTGGTTTCTGGATCATCGGTTTGGATGACCATGCAGAACAGTCGTTGTTCACTGCTGACCTGTCTGGGCCGTTGGTGTTGGTGTTGGGTGCCGAAGGCAGTGGATTACGGCAACTGACGCAAAGAGCTTGTGATTATCTGGTTTCGATTCCCATGCAGGGCGAGGTGAGTAGTCTGAATGTGTCGGTTGCTACCGGTATTTGTTTATTCGAGGCAGTTCGGCAACGAAAATAGCAACAAAAAAGGGGTCAGAGCCCTTTTTGTATTATATACTATTGATTTATAACAGTTTATTTTATAAAAAGGGCTCTGACCCCTTTTTGTCCTATTAAATCCCTGGTATTTTGATGAACTTTTTGGGGGATGGATAGTCCTATTTCCAGCAAGACCGTTGTGAACTGTGCCGCAGTTGCCGGTCGATATAATGTGGTGAAGTATCAACAAAGTGGAGTTTCTACACCGCACACCATGGGGGAGCAGGGTGAACGAAGTTTCATTAACAGACTTCCTTATTACCATAGCGCAGTGGGGGTAGTTTGGCATCAGACCTGGGGTATGATGCTGTTGATTCCCCTGATGTTCGGTCTGGGAAAAATTTTGATCAATCATTTTATCCGCGGGAAATATATGCCGAATTTATAAAAACACCCGGTTTGTTGATCTTCTTGATTGATTTTCGGGTATTCTCCAATGTATGAACAGCACGATGAATAGTTTTCGCGTAAAAACACAGATTCTGATACTGGAGTTACTTTATGGCGCTGTCTGAGCAGACATTCCGGCAACCACTTGTACCGGATTTCGGAACTTCCCTGGAGCGAATGGGATTACCCGGCTTGTATCGTGCGCCATTGCAGGCCTTGCAAATCAATCTGGGACGCCTTTGCAATCAGGCCTGTGAGCATTGCCATGTCGATGCCGGCCCCAAACGGACCGAGATCATGACCTGGAACACCATGCAGAATATTCTTCATTGGTGTGCCCAGAATACGGTCAAAATGGTTGATCTTACCGGTGGTGCCCCGGAGATGAACCCTCATTTCAAGTCTTTCGTCGATGGTTTGCTGGCACTTGATATTTCGGTTATGAGTCGCTGCAATCTCACCATATTGATGGAGCCTGGCTATGAAGACCTGATTAACTGGTATGCCGAACGCAAGATTACCCTGGTTTCTTCACTACCGTGCTATACACGAGAAAATGTTGACGCTCAGCGTGGCCGTGGGGTTTTTGACAAAAGCATCCAGGTCTTGCAATGCCTCAATAGGGTGGGCTATGGTATTGACGATGATTTACCACTGGATCTGGTGTATAACCCGATCGGAGCCTCACTGCCCGGTGCCCAGGCCAAGCTGGAGCAGGATTATAAAGTTCGTCTTGGTGACGCTTTCGGGATTCAGTTTCATCATTTACTGGCATTGGCCAACCTGCCGATTAACCGGTTTGCCCATATGTTGGAGCGTACCGGCCAGTGCGAAAGCTATCAGCAGTTATTGTACGATAATTTCAATCCGCAAACTGTAGATGGTCTGATGTGTAGACACCTGCTTAGTATCGACTGGCTGGGCCAGGTTTATGATTGTGATTTCAATCAAATGCTGGATATCAAGGCGGGATTCGCTGCCAGCAGACCCTTGTGGCAGATTAAGTCAGAGGAGTTCGTGAGTGCTCCTATAGCAATTGCCGATCATTGTTACGGCTGTACTGCTGGAGCTGGCAGCAGTTGTGGTGGTGCGCTGGATGCCTAGGAGGCTTTCGATTCCCGGACAGCATCATGGCGGGAGTGATACCGCTGGTTGGTCAAATTTTTCTGATATTCAGCGCAGTTTTCGCAGACATTGCAGATAGATATCCGGTGATAGTGGCGTTTTGCCAGCCTGGGCGCTATACAGCCATTGGCCGAGACACTCCAGCATCCGGTGCTGGGTTTGGTGGTCATTGGTATTGGTGGAGCTGAGCTTTTGGTAAATAGCCCGCACACCTGGCGGGCGGTCGATCTGTAGCTGTTCCAGCAAGGTGATATGCATACCCATATGTAGGAATGGATTTGCCTGCCCCGGATGTTGTGAGTCCCCCGGAGGTTGTGATCCAAGATCCAGGGCTGATTCATCCTGTTCAAGCAGTGATTGATACTCGGGATGCAGCAGGATGACCTCTACAACTACATGCTCAATACCTTCGAGCGGTTCCCCCTGGCACTGTTTCTTCCAGCTTTGAAAAAAGATTCGGCGAATTGCTTGACGTTGTTTTACAGAAGGAGAGGGCATCAGTAGGTTTGCCGGTTCTTTGTTCGGTACCGGCACAGGTTGGCTACGACACATTCCTGGCAAAGGGGCTTGCGGGCTGTACAGGTGTAGCGACCATGCAGGATCAGCCAGTGGTGGGCGTGCAACTGAAATGCTTCGGGGACATTTTTCATCAGCGCCTCTTCGACTTCACGTACAGTTTTTCCGGGGGCCAAACCGGTGCGGTTGCCGAGACGAAAGATATGGGTGTCCACGGCGATAGTGGGGTGACCAAAGGCACAGTTGAGGATGACATTGGCCGTTTTACGGCCCACTCCCGGCAATGATTCCAGTGCTTTTCGGTCATCAGGGACCTGACCGGAAAAATCATCGATCAAGCGCTGGCAAGTCTTCATTATATGGCGGGCCTTGCTGTTGTAGAGGCCAATGGTGCGGATATATGATTTCAGTTCTGCCTCACCCAGCACCAGTATGTCTTGAGGGGTATTGGCTATGGTAAACAGTTTGTTGGTCGCCTTGTTGACCGCAATATCGGTCGATTGTGCAGAGAGTAGGACTGCGATTAATAATTCAAAATGACTGTGATAAATAAGCTCGGTGGCAGGCAGTGGATTTTGTTGCTGTAGCCGTTTGAAAAATAGCTCACGTTGCTGCAGGTTCACCGCAGTTGCTCCACTGATTGTGCAGATCTGCGGGCTTTGACACGTGCCACGGCAGCCTGGATGTTGTTGCGTAATTGTCTGGTGTTGATGGGTTGGTGTTGCTGACGGCGTTGTAGCAGATGTTGCCGTAATCGCTTACTTCGAGCCCGGTAACGTTGCCGTGATCGAGCGACCTGATGTTCACTGAATTCTGGCCAACGACGGTTTGTCCCCGTTTGCAATGTCTGTGCTCGACCGTGTATGCAATCGACCGGGCAGGCCGGTAAACACAGCGCACAACCGGTACACCAGTTCCGGAGTACGCTGTGCATTTTCTTCGGAGCCCCGATTATGGCATCAACCGGGCAAACCTGGAGGCAGAGGGTACAGCCAATGCATTCGGCTTCGATGATGGTAACCGGTTGCTGTGGTGGCAAGGCCATCAGTTCCGGAGCTAACGGCAAAAGTGGCCGGTTGAGTTGTTCTGCGAGCATGCGAATGCTCGCTTCACCACCAGGTGGGCAGCGGTTCAACGCTACCTTGTTGTCAAGTAGTGCCCGGGCATACTGTTCACAATCGAGGTAACCGCAGCGTTGGCACTGGGTTTGTGGCAGGCAGGCATCCAGTGCTGCCAGTTCAGGCATCGGAGGGGTAGAGCTCACTTCACCCGCATACCGGGTTTAGCGCCGTCATCCGGGCTGAGCAGGAAAATCTCAGAGCCGCCTGGCCCAGCTGCCAATAGCATACCTTCAGAGACCCCGAAACGCATCGTACGCGGTGCCAAGTTGGCGACCATCACGGTCATTCGACCGACCAGTGACTCCACCTCGTAAGCAGATTTGATGCCGGCGAATACCTGGCGGGTTTCGGTACCGATATCCAGGGTCAGTTGTAGCAATTTATCGGCACCTTCGACCGTACAGGCATTGACGATTTTCGCAACCCGAAGATCCACCTTGGAGAAATCGTCAATACCGATGTATTCCCGGTCTGTAGCGGGGGCCGGGCTTGTCCTAATTGTTGTGCTGGTTTGTGATGGGCTCATCGTGTTTTTATTCAGGCTCTGGGTGCTGTCTTCGATAATGGCATCGATTTGGTGGGTCTCGATACGCTTGATAAAGTGTTTGAATGGCTTGATCTGTTGTCCTAGCAAGGGGTATTGGCAGCGATCCCAGCTGGGTGTCGTGGTGAGTGAATCAATGTTGAACAGCTTGGTGGTTTTTTCGGAAAGCTCAGGGACAACCGGTGTCAGCCAGGTCATCAGGGCGAGGAAGAAATTGAGTCCCATGGTGCAGGTCTCGTGTAAATCGGCATCGTGGTCAGGAAGTTTGGCTGCTTCCCAGGGTTTTCTGGCGTCAACATATTGATTAGCCTGGTCGGCCAGTGCCATGATTTTTCGCATCGCCCGATTGAAATCGCGCTTTTCATAGCAAGCGGCGATCTCGTCTGCCGTGGCAACAAAGCTCTGGTAACGCTGTGGCTCCTGCAGTTGTGTTGCTAGTCTGCCATCAAAACGTTTGTTGATAAAGCCAGCACAGCGGCTGGCAATATTGACCACCTTGCCCACCAAATCTGAATTCACACGCTGTTTAAAATCGGCAAAATTCAGATCCAGATCTTCAATATGATGATTTAGCTTGGCAGCAAAATAATAACGCAGATATTGCGGTGACAGATGTTTGCTGAAGGTATTAGCCATAATGAAGGTGCCACGGGATTTGGACATCTTCTGGCCGTTGACCGTCAAAAAGCCATGCACACACAGGCTGGTAGGCATCCGGTATCCTGCCCCATGCAGCATAGCCGGCCAGAATAACCCGTGGAAGTTCAGGATGTCCTTGCCGATGAAATGGTAGAGCTCGGTTGTGGTGTCAGGGCTCCAGAAGTCATCAAAGTGCAGGTCTTTGCTTTGACAATAGTGATCAAAGCTGGCCATATAGCCAATCGGTGCATCCAGCCAGACGTAGAAAAACTTGTCTTCTTCACCGGGGATGGCAAAGCCGAAATAGGGTGCATCACGGGAGATATCCCAGTCCCTAAGCCCTCCATCGAGCCATTCGCTCAGCTTGTTGCGGGCCTGGGGTTGTAAGCCGGCAGTTGCCATCCAGTCGCGCAACGGTTGCTCAAAATCAATAACCTTGAAATAGATTTGGGTAGTACTACGCGTTATCGGTGTGGTGCCGGAGATGGTCGAGACCGGATTTTTCAGGTCGGTAGGGCTGTAAGTGGCACCACAAGCCTCACAGTTGTCACCATATTGATCTACAGTACCGCATTTTGGGCATTCGCCTTTGATAAAGCGATCGGGCAGGAACATTTCTTCCTTTGCATCATAGGCTTGCTCGATACGACGTTTGCCGATATGGCCACGGTCTTTGAGTGCCAGGTAGATACCTTCGGAAAACTTCCGGTTTTCCGGGCTGTGGGTGCTGTAGTAGTGGTCGAAATGGATACCAAAGGTGGCAAAATCCTCTTGATGCTCGTTCATTACCCGTTCGATCAATTGCTCCGAGCTGATCCCCTCATTTTTCGCCCGCAGCATGATGGCCGTGCCGTGGGCATCATCAGCACAAACGTAATAGCATTCATGCCCGCGTTGACGCTGAAAGCGGGTCCAGATATCGGTCTGAATGTATTCCACCAGATGGCCGATATGGATGGGACCATTGGCATAGGGCAAGGCACTGGTGACCAGAATACGTCGGGGGCGGTTCATTGGCGGAATCTGTGTGTGAGGGGTTTCAGAAGTGTTCAGCGCCGGATTGTACCCGATCAGCCCTTGATTGTGCTCGCATCCTGACCAAACAGTATCGCTTTGCTCGCATCGGTTACCGTCTGTTTGGTATTGATGGTCTTGCCGCATGCATAAGCTGCCAGTACGGCCGATCGATTTCCAATGGCCTCAAACCAGCGTTTAAGATGGGGAAAGTCGTCAAGGTTTTGTTGTTGTCGCTGATGTGGCACAACCCAGGGATAACAGGCCATATCGGCGATGGAGTAATCACCGGCCAGGAACTCGCTGTCAGCCAATTGTTTGTTCATCACCGCATATAGGCGTGCTGTTTCCTTGACATAGCGGTCAATTGCGTACGTGATTTTCTGTGGGGCGTAGTGGCCGAAATGATGGTTTTGCCCGGCCATGGGGCCGAGTCCACCCATTTGCCAGTGTAACCACTGCAGGGCTTTATATCGTGGCCGGAGTGAAGACGGCAGAAAATGGTTATTTTTTGTAGCCAGATATTCCAGAATAGCTCCAGACTCAAAGAGGCTCAGTGGCCCTTTCTGATCAGGGGGGTCATGATCGACGATAGCCGGGATACGATTATTGGGGGCAATCGCCAAAAAGTTGGGGGTAAATTGTTCGCCGACACCAATATTAACCGGAACGATATGATAAGGCAGGGCAAGCTCTTCCAGTAGAATGAGCGGTTTATAGCCATTGGGGGTGGTCCAAAAATACAGGTCAATCATTGATCATTTGTAACCATTCAGCGTATTTAGATTTTGCTTCAGTACAAGGAGGTTGTTCGAGAATAGAGAATCGACTGCGGAAAAGCAGAATTTGGTCCAATTTCTCCCTGATTCTCGTTAAATACAAC
>ENA-ORDP01000470-ORDP01000470.1-marine-sediment-metagenome-genome-assembly--contig:-NODE-470-length-26389-cov-36.380383_pt1 | contig 26389 bp, 28 predicted proteins | sample MGYA00248627_ERZ508539 | MGnify/ENA primary metagenome ERZ508539 (study PRJEB26208, sample SAMN05571518) | marine sediment metagenome | biome: deep sea; feature: Hydrothermal vent; material... | reverse complement strand
TGCAAGGCTGGAATGCGCAGTTCGCCGAAGTGGATGAAGGCCTGGCCATCGACGGTAAAACGATCACCGGCGACGCCCTGCTAACACAACGTCACCTGGCCCAATACCTTGTCGAAGAGCGTTCAGCTCATTACGTCTTTATCGCCAAAGACAATCAACCTTCACTCGCAGACGCCATTCGCCGCCTCTTTGAACGGCGCGGTGCACCGGATTATAGCGAACCGGTCACCTTGGCACACGGCCGCCTCGAGTCACGCTCAATCTGGACCTCCACGGCGCTGAACGACTACCTCGACTTTCCCTTTGTGGGCCAGGTTTTTGATTACCTGAGAATGACTCATAATGCTACACCCCGTATTAAATCCGTTAGGCAGGCGGGTTAGAACGGTTTCGCCGTGGACTGAACAGGGGATACAGTTATGGGTGTCATTACAATGTGGTTGATCCCAATGAGCTTCCCAATACGGCTGATTCAACTCCGCAAGGAACGCAGCTACACCCAACAGGCTCTGGCCGATGCTATCAACCTGCATGTGAACCAAGTCAAGCGGTACGAGGCAAGTACAGCACAGCCTACCCTCGATACGCTGATCCGGTTGGCCAAAGCCCTGCACGTCAGTCTGGATGAACTGGTTTTCGAGGCAGGCGAACGCGGGCCGGACGACGATCTTCGACTGCAGTTCGAGGCGGTCTCGCAGATGCCGATAGAAGACAAGAAGATTATCAAGGCCCTGCTGGAAGGCATGATCGTTAAATATCAGACCCAGCAGATGGTCGGAAACCTGAGCGGCTAAAAGAACCAGGCACATGACCCAAAAAAACAACTGCCATCACTGGCGCGTTGAGGACTCACCATGACAACACTGACATTTGATCTACCCGACAACTTGATTAAGGAAGCCAAAAGCGCCGGACTGCTCACGCCAAAGGTGATCGAGGCCATGCTCCGCGAGAGCCTGCGCCGTCGCGCTGTTGATGGCCTGTTTAGCGCCGCCGACAAGCTGGCCGCCGCTAACGCGCCCGCTATGACGATGGAAGAGATTCAGAAAGAAGTAAACGCCGTGCGCGCGCAACGAAAATAAGGTGCGCATCGTACTGGATACCAACGTCGTGGTATCGGCATTGATCTGGGCCGGGGTAGCCAAGCCACGTTCTTCACCAGTAGCCTGTTACTCAATGAACTGGCGGATGTTGTTGGAACGCGATAAATTCGCCGGCCTGTTAGCCGCTCAAGACATCACACCGACATTCCTGATGCAACGCTACGGCATGCTGGCCAACTTGGTTACACCGCAACCCCTTGAACGTACCGTTCGCGATATCGATGACGATGCCGTTATTGCAACAGCGCTGGCCGCTCAAGCCGATGTCATCGCGACGGGTGATAGTGATTTATTGGTGTTGCATCCATGGCAGGGCATACAGATCCTTAATGCCACTGATACTTTGCAACAGGTGCAAAGCCAATAAAGCCTGACCCTGTTCGTTAGTCGATCAGTACACCCGAGTCTCGCGGAAGTTTTTACTTCTGACCCCAAACCTCCTGGGCGGCTACAGTTTTTCGTTAAGTGATTAAGTGAGCAGTGTCCCCTCTGTCCAGATCAGACTTACAATAGCGGAACGATCATCAATGCCACAATATTAATAATCTTGATCAATGGGTTAATGGCCGGGCCGGCGGTGTCCTTGTAGGGGTCGCCCACGGTATCGCCGGTAATCGCGGCTTTATGCGCATCGGAGCCCTTGCCGCCGAAGTGGCCGTCCTCGATGTACTTTTTGGCGTTATCCCAGGCACCACCACCGGTGGTCATGGAGATGGCTACGAACAGGCCGGTAACAATAGTGCCGATCAGCAGGCCACCCAGCGCCTCCTTGCCCAGCGTCAAACCAACCACTACCGGTACCAGCACCGGCAGCAGGGAAGGGATTATCATCTCGCGGATAGCCGACTTGGTGAGCATATCCACGGCCCGTGAGTAATCCGGTTTCTGGGTGCGATCCATGATGCCCGGCATCTCTTTGAACTGGCGGCGCACCTCGTTGACAATATCACCGGCTGCACGGCCCACCGCTTCCATCGCCATGGCGCCGAACAGGTAGGGCACCAGGCCGCCGAGGAACAGGCCGATGATGACCATGTGATTTTCCAGAGAGAAGTTAAGCACCCCCCCGTTACCGTTGGCCTCCAGCGCGTGCGTGTAGTCGGCGAACAGCACCAGTGCGGCGAGGCCCGCGGAACCGATAGCGTAGCCCTTGGTAACCGCCTTGGTGGTGTTGCCGACTGCGTCCAGCGGGTCGGTGATGTTACGGATCTTCTCGTCCAGCTCGGCCATTTCGGCAATGCCGCCGGCGTTGTCGGTGATCGGGCCGTAGGCGTCCAGCGCCACGATGATGCCGGTCATGGACAGCATGGAGGTTGCCGCGATGGCAATGCCGTACAGGCCCGCCAGCTCGTAGGCACCCCAGATGGAGGCGGTCACTGCGAGCACCGGGGCTGCCGTGGACTTCATGGAAACACCCAGGCCGGCGATGACGTTGGTGCCGTCACCGGTAGTGGAGGCTTCGGCGATGCGGCGTACCGGCGAGAACTCGGTGGCGGTGTAGTATTCAGTGATGACCACCATGGCGGCGGTTAGCGCCAGGCCGATGAGACCGCAGTAGAACAGGTTCATGGTGGAGATGCTGACGCCCTCCAGTACGATGGCATCACCCATCACCTGTTGAGTGACGAAGTAGAACGCTATCGCCGCGAGTACACCGGCCACGATCAGGCCACGGTACAGGGCATTCATGATTTTGCCGCCTTCGCGCGCGTTGACGAAGTAGGTGCCGACAATGGAGGCGATGATGGATACGCCGCCCAGTACCAGCGGGTAGAGCGCTGCCTGCGCTGCCATATCCTTGAGCATCAGACTCCCCAGTAGCATGGTGGCGACCACGGTTACGGCGTAGGTCTCGAACAGGTCGGCAGCCATGCCGGCGCAGTCGCCGACGTTATCGCCGACGTTGTCAGCGATAACCGCCGGGTTGCGTGGATCATCTTCGGGAATGCCGGCTTCGACCTTGCCGACGATGTCGGCACCAACGTCCGCACCCTTGGTGAAAATGCCGCCACCGAGACGGGCGAAGATGGAAATCAGCGAGCCGCCGAAGGCCAGTCCGATCAGCGGATGGATGGGGTCTTCAACACCCATGGATAGCAATATGGCGTAGAACCCGGCGACGCCCAGCAGCCCGAGTCCGACCACCAGCATGCCGGTGATGGCACCACCACGGAAGGCAATCTGCAAGGCGGCGTTGAGTCCGTCGTTGGCGGCTTCGGCAGTACGGACGTTAGCGCGTACCGACACGTTCATGCCGATGTAACCGGTTAATCCGGAGAAAATTGCGCCGATGGCGAAACCGGCTGCCGTTGCCCAGCCAATGAATAAGCCGATCAGTACCAGCAGCACGAAGCCCACCATGCCGATGGTGGTGTACTGGCGATTCAGATAAGCCTTGGCGCCATCCTGTATGGCACCGGCGATTTCCTGCATGCGCGCGTTGCCGGCCGGTTTGGCCAGTATCCAGCGAGTGGAAACAATACCATACAGGATGGCGGCGGCCGCACAGGCAAGTGCGAAGATGATTTCAGCAGACATGTTTTTTCCTCCGAATTAATTGTCTGTATTGCTATTCGCCGGGATCATTCGAGCCTGACCCCATTGTCCCCTTCATGACTCAAGGCGCCTTGAATCCGGTGCCCGGTTTGAAGCCGAACAATTGTTCCAGATCGAACTCGCGAATTAATTGATCTACGGCAACTTGTCCGTGTTCCCGCTGTACTTCGGCAAGAATCAGTTTCGCGCCGTTGCGGTTATAGCCACCGCCCATATTGGCCTGGACGGCAATTAATTCGTGTGCTTTTGCCAGCGTCATTTAAAAGCCTGCGTTTACCTGTGTTGCTGTAGGAGCGGTCTCCTGACCGCGAAGCATGCCTTAACGGTCGCGCCGAAGGGCGGCGCTCCTACAGGAGCGGTCTCCTGACCGCGACAGCACACCGTAACAGTCGCGCCGAAGGGCGGCGCTCCTACAGGTGGATTATTTGACCTTGAATTCGCCAAGTTTTTTCCTTGCCAGGATATTCTTCAGTTGCACGTACTTCGGCATGCCGTCCTTGCCATAGGGTGGATAGTCTTCCCCGGCGATCAACGGTTCCAGGTAGTCCCGGCATTTTTGGGTAATCCCGAAACCGTCCTTGCTGATGAAACCCTTGGGCATCATCTTCTCGACATTGGCCACGCGCGACAGTTTTGCCTCGCCGATCTTCCAGCGGTACGGTTTGTTGGACGTGCGTTTGATGGTTGGCATGACTGAGTTCTTGCCGGCCAGCGCCAGTTCGACAGCGGCCTTGCCCATAGCGTAGGCCTGTTCCACATCAGACTTCGACGAGATATGGCGTGCCGCGCGCTGCAGGTAGTCGGCTACCGCCCAGTGGTACTTGTAGCCGAGCTTGTCGCGGATCAGGTTGGCGATAACAGGTGCTACGCCGCCCAGTTGTGCATGACCAAATGCATCTTTCAGACCCTGGTCGGCGAGGAAGTTGCCGGAGCGATCCTGCACGCCTTCGGAAACGACGATGGAGCAGTAACCGTATTGCTTGACCTTTTCCCTGACCAGTTTGAGAAACCTGCCCTGGCTGAATTTGACTTCCGGGAACAGGATCACAATCGGCAGATCGCAGGTCTCGGTGGCGGCCATACCACCGGCGGCAGCGATCCAGCCGGCGTGTCGGCCCATGACTTCCAGTACGAATATTTTGGTGGAGGTGGCGCACATGGAAGCCACGTCGAAGCTGGCCTCAAGCGTGGAAACCGCAATGTACTTGGCAACTGAGCCAAAGCCCGGGCAGTTGTCGGTAATCGGCAGGTCGTTGTCCACGGTCTTGGGGATGTGAATCGCCTGGATGGGGTAGCCCGTCGCCTTGGACAGCTGCGAGACTTTCAGGCAGGTGTCAGCAGAGTCGCCACCGCCGTTATAGAAAAAGTAACCGATGTTGTGCGCAGCGAAAACTTCGATCAGACGCTGATATTCACGTTTGTTGGCTTCCAGGCTTTTCATTTTATAGCGGCAGGAGCCGAAGGCGCCGCTCGGGGTATGGCGCAGCGCAGCGATGGCACGCGCTGATTCCTTGCCGGTATCGATGAGCTCTTCGGTCAACGCGCCGATAATACCGTTGCGTCCGGCATAGACCTTGCCGATGACGTCCTTGTGTTTGCGCGCGGTCTCGATCACACCGCAGGCGCTGGCATTGATGACGGCAGTGACACCGCCTGACTGCGCATAAAACGCGTTTTTCTTTCCTGTGGATTTCGCCATCAGCAGTCTCCTGGACTATTTACTTGAATTATTGGCTGTTACTTTCGGTGGCCTGGTGGTCCGCCTGGACTTGCAGCAGGCTGACGACACACTCAGCGAGGTCGTCATACTCTTCCACGCCGGTGCCGTACATCTGGTGAATACGGTAAAAAAACTGGCAGCGATAGCGGTTATCTCCGGTTTTAAGAATCACGAAGTGGCAGCTGTCTGCTTCCCAGTACGCCGTGGGACAGGCAACCAGTTCGGTTTTCCCCTTGTCCAGGCGCATCTCGGTTTCAGCGAGCTGCACCTCGCGCGGGGCGCCGTAGCGCTCTACCAGGGTGGATTTTATAATCCACAAATCGCTGTCTGAAAAGTCGGGAATTCCACTCATGCTGGTGTAAATTGTCCCCGCAGGTTCAAAAAGGCGCTAAAGCATAGAGCAAAAAGCAATGAAATTCAGGTGCTTTGTTTGACTTCGCCCTTGTACAGGCGGTAGCTTAATCACTGTTCGACGATTCAGCTACGCAAAATATTGAATGTCCCCATGAAAAATCTTTTATTGCTGAGGGTTTGGGGAGACCGGGTAGAAACGACCAATTCTATTGATAACAAAGAGATAATGAGCGAGATACCAGAATGAGACTAATACTTTTAGGGGCACCGGGGAGCGGAAAAGGTACCCAGGGACAACGTCTGGCCGAGCGTTACACGATCCCGGAAATCTCTACCGGTGACCTGCTGCGCCAGGCCGTGGCGGCCGGAACAGCGCTGGGAAAGGCCGCCAAGACGGTCATGGACGCTGGTAAACTCGTCTCTGATGATATTGTGCTGGGTGTGATTCGTGAGCGGCTGAAGTCGGCGGATACACGTAAGGGATTCATTTTAGACGGATTTCCAAGGAATCTGGCGCAGGCAGAGCAGCTCGATGAGCTGCTCGATGAGCTCGGTCAACCCATCGATCTGGCGGTGCTTATCGAAGTCGAGGTAGACAGTATCCTGCAGCGCTTGCTGGGTCGCCGAACCTGTCTGAGCTGTGGCGCCAGTTTTAATATTTTCTACGCACCACCGCACATGGATGACAGTTGTGACGAGTGTGGCGGGCGCCTGAAGCGCCGTTCCGATGACAATGAGGAAACTATCGGCAATCGTCTGCGCACTTATGAAACCCAGTCCCTGCCGGTAGCAGAGCGTTATCGGGAACAGGGCCGGTTGCGGGTGATCCAGGGCATTGGTGATATTGAAGATGTGTTCAGGGCGGTCAGCAAGGCGATAGATGAAGTGAAATCCACCTTCGGTAGCCGGGACCGGTCAGCGGCTATTCGCCGCGCAGTTGCGCGCAAGCAGAAGAAGGTATCGTCAACAGTGAAAAAACCTGCCATTGCGACGGTTGCCTATAAAGCCGGTAAGAAGTCGACCACGAAGAAAGCGTCTGTGGCCGGTGCCGGGACTGCACGTAAAGCAGCCCAAAAGACAGTAAAGAAAAAGACGCAGTCAAAGAAGAAGGTTACCGCGAAGCCTGCCGCGAGCAAGAAAAAGACGGTAACCGGTAAAAAGGCGCAGTCAAAGAAAAAGGGGGTAACGAAAAAAGCAGTTGCCGGGAAAAAAGTCGCCAAAAAGAAGGCTGTGGCTAAAAAGAAGGCGGCAATCAGGAAGGCGCCAGCGAAGAAAAAAACCGTAACCAGAAAAAAGGTGGCGAAAAAAACCGCAAAGAAAAAGGTCGGGCGGAAGCGCTGATCATATGTAGGAGCGGTCTCCTGACCGCGACAGCAGGCCGTAACCATCGCGCCGAAGGCCGGCGCTCCAAAACAGCAACCTGTAGGAGCGGTCTCCTGACCGCGATAGCAGGCCGTAACCATCGCGCCGAAGGCCGGCGCTCCTACACAATGCGTCTGGTCAGGTTGGCCGTGCCAGTCCGGGGATCTGCCTGGTGATATCAGCCGGCAAACTGTCCGCCGGGGCTTGCAAAGTCTGGTCGAAAGAAGGACAGGCACTGCGCGTATTCCCCAGCAGTAATTCGTACTGACTCAGCTGTCCCCAGCGCATCGCCGTGGCCTGGCTGGCCAGGCGGAATTCCCAGTGCCGGGTGTGATGCTCTCCAAAGCGTTGCTGGATGGCGCTACGGTGCCGGCAAAAACGACGTGCCTGGTTATCCAGATCCTGCAAGCGCTGTCCGGTCTGGTCCTCCACACACAGCGGTCGCAAGACGGATGTTTGCACTGCACTGGTCAGGTTCGACAGTAAAGGCAGACTGTGGCGGGAGGGTAACTGCTTCTGGTACCAGCGATTGCTCAGGGCGATATCCTTACTGCGCCCGGTCACCTGCAGCCAGACAAAACCGTCATCCTGAAGCAGCTCGTCGAGGTGTTGAAACAGGGCCGGGCAGGCAGATTCAGAAAAATGTTCAACGAAGCCGGTGCCCAGAATACGGTCAAAACGTCCGCGACACTGATGGAAACTGCCGAGCCTGAAATGCGCACTTGTTTCGAGGCCGCGACGGCGGGCTTCGCTGCGCGCGTAGCGCAGCTGTTCGAGGGTCCGGACCATTGCCGTGACCTGAACGCCTGCCTGCTCAGCCAGATACAGTGCCAGCGTTCCCCAGCCGGCGTTCAGATCCAGTATCTGCTGGCCGGGCTGTATTTGCAGTCGTGCCAACAGGCTGCGGCAGCGAGTGCGCTGTGCCTGTTCCAGCGACATCCCCGGCTCGTTGTAGAGTGAACAGCCGTGAAACAGTGTGTCACCCAGGCACCGGCGCGATATCCAGACACTGGTATCCTGCCAGTGCGGCAGGGGATCCGGTTTGTGGCTATGCGGTAATCCGGCGCGCAGGTTCTGTAGCCAGCGGGTCGGCAGCCGGCGTGGTCGGGCGCGTTTTGGAACCAGCGCCTGGACAAGGTCAGCCAACAGCCGCGTATCAATATCCCATTCACCGCGCACGTAACTACTGCCCAGGTTGACTTCAGGATGCTTTAATATGGAGGGCAGAGCATTGTGTGTATGCAGGTGCCAGTTGATGAGCGGGCCATTTTCACCAACGCGATGCACTGTGCCATCAGGCTGGTGGATTTGTAGCCGGATATTATGTATACGGTTTTCGAGAATACTTAAAACCATCCGCTCCGCCTTGTTTTTATATTTGTAGTGAAATGGCACTAAGTTAAGCCGAAATCACAACCGTCATCCCGGCGCAGGCCGGGATCCAGGCTGTTTAATCAGGCCGTATAGATTCCGGCATTCGCCGGAATGACGGGAATACGTGCATTTAAGGCTTAACTTAGTGCCATTTATAGTGCTGTTTATCGTTTTCCGGCATACGCCGGTATGACGAACTGATCAGAGTTCCCTTAACGATAGTTCGACTTTTAAGGCTTGTAAAGATAACCGGAAAACAGAATGAATGGAAAGTTAATCAGAACGTGGTTGTTGTCCTGGCTGGAACAGTGTTTGTTGCGCCGCGCGCCGCAGGCCGACCCGGTGTCCGGGACTGTTTTGCTGTGGTCATTGTTTGGCTATGCGCTGCTGGATCTGTTGCAGGCGCGTACCGGTTCAGGTTGGCTGACATCATTCGGTATGACCGCGCTGGACACACTGTTCATGGTATTGTTCAGCTGGTCAGTGCTACGGTTAACGAATAAGACGGCGCGCTACATGCAGGCGCTGACGGCGTTGGCAGGCACCGGGGCAGTGATGGGGCTGGTCGGATTGCCACTGATCCGGCAGGCAGCACAGACGCACCCTGGCGAGGGGCCGGGAGGCGCGCTGGTTCTGGGCTGGATGTTGTTGCTGGTGTGGAATCTTTCGGTTCAGGCACATATTTACCGACATGCCCTGTCATCGCGTTACGGTGTGGGTCTGCTGGTTGCCGGCCTGCAAATGATACTGCTCATCAGCCTGCTGGAAACACTATTTCCCCAGGCTGCGGGTTAACAGGGAACACAATATTTCTCTCGCAAAGGCGCCAAGACGCCAGGAAAGAATTTTCGATCTTTGCGTCCTGGCGAGCGTTATTTTTTTGGATGGAAGCGGGTTAATGAATATTCATATTCTGGGTATCTGCGGCACCTTCATGGGTGGGCTGGCGTTGCTGGCCCGGGAAGCAGGTTTTGACGTGGAGGGATCGGACGCCGGCGTGTATCCGCCAATGAGCACCCAGTTGCAGGAGCAGGGCATTCAGCTGCGGCAGGGTTACTCGGCGGAGAACCTCGAGCCGGCCCCCGACCAGGTAGTGGTAGGTAATGCCATGAGTCGTGGCAATGCGGCCATCGAGGCGATGCTGGATAACGGCTTGAACTATACCTCTGGCCCTCAGTGGCTGGCGGAACATCTGCTGCAAGGGCGCTGGGTGCTGGCGGTTGCGGGTACCCACGGCAAAACCAGCACCGCCAGTATGCTGGCCTGGATACTGGAGGTGGCAGGCCTCAAGCCCGGTTTCCTGATTGGCGGTGTACCTAATAATTTCGGTGTCTCCGCGCGCCTGGGTGAAGCGCCGTTTTTTGTCGTGGAAGCGGATGAATACGACACGGCCTTCTTTGACAAGCGCTCCAAGTTCGTACACTACCGGCCGCGCACCCTGATACTCAATAACCTCGAATTCGATCACGCGGATATTTTCCCCGACCTGGCCGCTATCCAGCGCCAGTTCCATCACCTGCTGAGGATAGTGCCGGGCACCGGTCTGGTGGTGGTGAATGCCGGCGATGGCAATCTGTCGGAGGTGCTGGATATGGGCTGCTGGAGCGCAGTCGAAACCGTTTCGGCGGATACCTTTCCGGCGCAATGGCAGGGGCGGGCCATCGTCGCAGACGGCAGCCATTTTTCGGTGTTGCTGGATGGCAAGCTGCAAGGCGAAGTCAGCTGGACGCAGCTGGGTTCGCACAATATGCACAACGCCCTGTCTGCGCTGGCGGCAGCCAGACACGTTGGTGTCCCGGTTGAGCAGTCCATTGCGGCGTTAAATACCTTCGAAGGTGTCAGGCGGCGCCTGGAAGTTCGTGGTGAGGTCAACGGCATCACCGTATACGACGATTTTGCCCATCACCCGACCGCTATCGCCACCACGCTTGCGGGTTTGAGAAAAAGCGCTCACCGGGGACGGCTGCTGGCTATCCTGGAGCCACGTTCCAATACCATGCGGCTGGGTGTTCACAGCGAGCGGCTGGCCGCATCGCTGGCGGATGCTGACGCGGTGTGGTTGTATCAGCCCGATGATCTGGCATGGGATATACGTGAAATCCAGGCCGGTCTGACGGTACCGCTGGTCATCGCGGATACGGTCGATGAACTGGTAGCCTCGCTCGTGGAGCAGGCACAACCCGGTGACAGACTGGTGGTTATGAGTAATGGTGGTTTTGGTGGTATTCATGAAAAGCTGCTGGAAAAACTGGCAACAGCTTAATCTCAGGGGGCCTGTCATTGCGAGGCGCGTAGCGCCGCAGCAATCTTTTTGGTCTGGCGCCAGACACAGAGAGATTGCCGCGCTATGCTCTTGAAGAACTTACTCCGTCATTCCGGCGAAGGCCGGAATCCAGAGGGTTTAACCGGACTTCATGGATTCCGGGCTTCGCCGGAATGACGGGGTTGTTCTTCACGGATTCGTCGCCGCGCAGCGGGGTGAGTTGCTCGCAATGACTGGAATATTTCAGCTATTCAAATGAACATACCGGTTCCACTTAACAACAATCCCTTCGCACTGGCTATCACCGGTGCCTCCGGCGCCCCCTATGCATTGCGCCTGCTGGAAGTTCTGCTCAGTCAGGGCGAACGTGTTGACCTGATGATTTCCGCGCCCGGGCAAATCGTTATCAGCATGGAAACCGAACTTAAATTACCGGGCCAGGCGGCGGGTATTCAGCGTGTACTGACCGAATTGTTCAGTACCGATACGGATCAGTTAAGGGTATTCGGGCGCGAGGAGTGGACCGCACCGGTCGCCAGTGGATCCAGTGCTCCGCGTGCCATGGTGGTGTGTCCCTGCACCACTGGAACGCTGGCCGCTATTGCTGCCGGTACCAGTAACAACCTGATTGAGCGGGCCGCTGACGTTACGATAAAAGAAGCCCGCAAACTGGTGCTGGTGCCACGCGAGGCACCGTTTTCGGCTATTCATCTGGAAAACATGCTGAAGCTTGCGCGCCTGGGTGTGATTATCCTGCCGCCCAGCCCCGGCTTCTACCAGAAGCCGGCATCCATCGCCGACCTGGTCGATTTTGTGGTGGCGCGGATTCTTGATCAGCTCGGTATTGAAAACACCCTGTCACCCCGTTGGGGCATAAATTGACCGCGATGGGGTTTCAAACAATCGCGCCGAAGGCCGGCGCTCCTACAAGACACGCCACAACCTGTAGGAGCGGTCTCCTGACCGCGACAGCATGCCGTAACAATCGCGCCGAAGGCCGGCGCTCCTACGCGCTCCGGTAGGTTCAATCACTCTCGATCAGTAACACTCTGCCGTCCCAGGCGACTCCGCCGACTCCGGCGTGTGGCAGGGAACGTTGCACCTGCCGAATTCCTGAAGTGCTTGAGTGTTCCAGAAACAGATCCAGGGCGCCGCTGAAATTGCTGTCGGTACGCAGGAAGCGGAATAACCTGTAATTTTTCTCAATTCCCAGCCAGGTGATATCTCCAACCCAGAGGGGCGTCTGCCCGTCAGGCAGGCGGTATTCTGTTTCCCACAGGCGCAGCGCCAGCAGCCCGGACCGGTCGTCGGTATCGTGCACCAGCAACAGCTGTTGTGACTCACCCTGGTGGACCTGGGGGAGCACCGGCAAGTCCGCTACCGTTGCATCACTGTTGAACAGCGAAAGCAGACTGTGCAGGTTGGCACTGCGCGGCTTGCGCCAGCCGCTGGTCCGCAAATGGCCGGCGATAGCCTGCAGCTCGCCGCTCCACTGTATATCCAGTGGCTGGACGTGACGCCCCTTCAGGTCATCGCGGTAGGCCGGCAATCGTTTCCAGCCGCCATCCAGCCAGTCGCTTCTCGACAGGTCGATGGGCGCCGTTGCTACCGGCCGGTACCGCGCCAGATCCTTATCCAGTTTTTCAGAACTGTGCACGACAGTCAGCAGAACCAGTGTTACCAGTGCGATCGGGGCGAGTAGCCGGGTCGATACTGCGGGTGCCGGGTGTCTGCGGTAAGCGATGCCCATCAATGCCACCCACACCAGCCCCAGGCTCCAGCCGGCCAGAATATCGGATAACCAGTGCACACCAAGATAGAGTCGCGAGAAACTGATGGCGACCACCAGAAACACAGCGGTCGAGTAGGGCACCCAGTGCCAGCTGCTGCGCAGCTCGCGGGCCATGACAACGGCCAGAAAACCAAACACTGCCACTGACAGGCTGGCGTGGGCGCTGGGGAATGCATAGCTTATCAACGCGCTATCCAGCAGCGGAGGGCGTTCCACAGCGGTGTAATATTTCAGCGCCATCGTCAGCAGACTGACAATGGCCACAGTAAGCATCCAGTGCACCGCTGCCCGCCAACGTTTGCGTACCAGCAACACCAGGCTAAGCAGCAGGGTAAAGCCGTACAGCACCCAGCCATCCCCGATCTCGGTAGTGATAATCAGCAAACGGTCACCGAGCGGGCTGCGCAGAGATTGCAACCAGTGATACAGGTACAGGTCCAGGTTGCCAAGCAGGCTGTCCGGTGTCAGATGGGTGGGAATGGCCAGTACTGCCCAGCTGGCCAGGACCAGCAGGCCGGTCAGTACCGTCATGCCGCGCGCTTCCGGGTGCGCGGGGTCCAGTAGTGCGGCAGCCAGTGGCTGGATATGGCGGTGCCGTTGCGACCAGTCCAGGATGCCCAGCTGGATGGCCTGCGCATGCGGTTGCAGGGTGCGGGAAAGGCGGTGCATCAGCCACCAGGAGAACCATAGCAAGGCCAGCAGGATGATCAGCAGCACGGCCAGACGCCCGGCAATTTCCGCCGCGACCCCCAGTGACGCACCGAACAGGATGCCGGGCAGTATGTAGACGGGTGCCCACAGGGTGGCAGACAGCGTGTTGACCAGGAAGAAGCGCCTGGCGGGCATATCCAGCATGCCGGCGACCGCCGGTACCAGCGGCCGTACCGGCCCCACAAAGCGTGCCAGCACGATGCTCTTGCCGCCGTGCTTATTAAAAAAATCGACGCCGCGGCTGATCATGCCCGGGTAGTTGCGGAACGGCCATATCACGCGCAGGCGCTGGTGGTAGACGCGACCGATAATATAGCTGGTGCCATCACCGATGACCGCACCGGTTGCAGCCAGAACCAGCGTCGGTACCAGTTCCATGCTGCCGGCGGCCACCATGGCGCCGATACCGAACATGACCACTGTCCCGGGTACAAACAGGCCTACCACCAGGAAAGATTCCAGCGCTGAAACAACCAGAACCACCAGCCCGGCCCAGTGTGGGTGGAGCTCGATCCACTGCATCAGATCGGTGAGCAGAGTTTCCATAAAGGCGGGCTATATCCTGGCAAACGCTCGTTCAGCAGCATCCAGCGTAGCCTGGATCGCCGCATCGTCGTGTGCCGACGACATGAACCCGGTTTCAAAAGCCGAGGGCGCCAGGTACACGCCTTGCTCCAGCATGGCGTGGAAAAATGCCTTGAAACGCGCCAGGTCGCACTGCTGGACATCGGCAAAGCCGCTGACCGTTTCGGCGGTGCTGAAAAACAGGCCAAACATACTGCCGACCTGATTGGTCACAAAGGGTATTCCTGCGGCCTGCGCGCGTTCACGCAGACCTGCCAGCAATGTGCCAGTGCTTTGTTCCAGTCGTGGGTAAAAATCCGGTTGCTGTACCAGGTTAAGCGTTGCCAGCCCGGCTGCCATGGCGACCGGATTGCCGGACAGTGTCCCGGCCTGATACACCGGACCGGTCGGTGCGATTTTCTGCATGATATCTTTCCGTCCACCGAAAGCACCGACCGGTAGACCACCGCCGATTATTTTACCGAGTGTTGTTATATCCGGGGTGACGCCGTAGTACTGTTGGGCACATCCCGTCGAGAAGCGAAAACCGGTCATCACTTCGTCAAATATCAGGACGCTGCCGGACTGGTCGCAGACTTCGCGCAGCGTTTCCAGAAAGCCGGGCGCGGGTGGAATGCAGTTCATGTTGCCGGCTACGGGTTCGACGATTACGCTGGCCACCTGTTCGCCGAATTCTGTAAATGCAGTCCGCACCTGGTCGGCATTGTTGTACTCGAGCGTGGTGGTATGTTGCGCCAGATCGGCCGGTACTCCGGGCGAGGTGGGGACCCCCAGCGTCAGGGCGCCGGAGCCGGCCTTCACCAGCAGCGAATCGGAATGGCCGTGATAGCAGCCCTCGAATTTTACGATCCTGTCCCGGCCGGTAAAACCGCGCGCCAGCCTGATGGCGCTCATGGTGGCTTCGGTGCCGGAACTGACCATGCGCACCTGTTGCAGCGACGGCACCAGCTCACACAGTGTATCGGCCATGCGCGTCTCGATCTCGGTAGGCGCGCCAAACCCCAGACCGTTGGCGGCGGCTTCGCAGACAGCGTGAACGACATCCGGGTGGCAGTGCCCGCCAATCATGGGGCCCCAGGAGCCCACGTAATCCACGTAGCGTTTGCCGTCTGCGTCGAACAGGTAAGGGCCTGAGCCGCTGCTGAAAAAGACCGGGTTGCCGCCGACGCCTGCGAAGGCGCGTACCGGCGAGTTGACGCCACCGGGGATATGTATCTGCGCGGCATCAAATAATTGCTGGGATTTCGACATTTGTGTGGGCCTTAAAAGATAGCCAGGGTTGCGTCATTGCGATGCCTTGACCCGAGGTATGGTACCCGTAATGAAGCCCGTAGGGGTTCTATGGGCGTAGCGCGGCAATCTCATACAATGGAATCAGTCAGTTGGAGATTGCCGCGTCACTTCGTTTCTCGCAATGACAAATTAATCGGAGATCTCCTGGCTATTGCAGGCGATTGCTCAAACAATAAGCTAAAGTCTTCGGCAGCACGCCGAATATCAGCGGCGGCAAATATACCCTTCACAACCGCCAGCATATCCGCACCGGCGTCTATCAGCTGCCCGGCGTTGCCGGGGGTAATACCACCAATGGCGGCAACCGGCAGCGCCAGTTCCTGTTTGGCCTGCCGGATCAGGTCGGGGTCGGCTGGTACCGCTCCCGGTTTGGTTTGCGATGGGAAAAAACGCCCGAAGGCAACGTAGTCAGCACCCTGATCGGCGGCCTGACGGGCCAGCGCCAGGTCGTCATAACAGGACACGCCGATTACGGCCTTGTCGCCAAGCAGCCTGCGCACAGACCGCAGATCCGCATCATCTTTACCAAGATGCACCCCCTGCGCACCGCAGTTGCCGGCCAGCTCCGCGTCGTCATTAATAATTAACGGTACTCCGCAGCCGCGGCACAGGTCGGCCAGGGCATTTGCCTGCTGCAGGCGTAAGCGGTCATTGTCAGATTTGTCACGGTACTGGACAAGCGTAGCGCCACCATCGATCGCCAGCGACACATTCATTGCGAGTTGCCCGGGTGCTTGCAGGGTGGCATCGGTAATAGCGTACAGGCCGCGCAGCCTATGTATGGAATCTGACATTGTCGGATTTCAGTTGATCCCGTCATCCCGGCGCAGGCCGGGATCCAGAGGTTTTAATGGCTTACTGGATTCCGGCCTGCGCCGGAATGACGGAAATGCTGGTTTACGGATGGACACTAGTCGTCGTTGTCCCGCGCCCAGAACAGCCGATTGGGTATCTGTTGACCCATGCCGATACGATACGCCTCCGATAGTGACTGCCAGGTGTATTCCTGGGCTTCATGGATGGCGCTCAAGGGTTCCAGCCCCTGTCCCAGCAAGCCGGCTATGCTGGCTGCCAGGGTACAGCCGGAGCCGTGAAAACTGCCTTCCAGACGCTCCCAGGTGAAGGTGTCCAGGACACGATTGTTGGCGTACAGGGTATTGTTCACGGTGGGGGTGTTTTCGTGCGTACCGGTGATAAGTACGAACTCCACACCGCGTTCCAGCAGCGCCATGGCGCAGGCATCCAGCGTATCCGCTTCCGGCGCCAGTATGCGCGCCTCCTTGCTGTTGGGCGTCAATACGGTGGCTTGTGGCAGCAGCAGTTCGGACATGCTCTCGATGACATCGTCGTCGGCCAGCATGGAGCCGCTGCCACTGATCAGTACCGGATCCATGATGACGGGAATATCCGGGTAATCCCGGAGTATCGAGTGAACCGCCTGCACCGCATCAGTACTGGTTAGCAGGCCCAGTTTGAAAGCGCTGACCGGCATGTCTTCCAGTACCGCACGCGCTTGCTCTGCGATCAGCCCACCGTCCAGAGGTGTGTAGCCGATCACCTCCTGGGTATCCTGAATCGTTAGTGTGGTAACAACGGGCGCCGTATGGCACCCATGGCTTACCAGGGCTTCGGTATCGGCTTGTATGCCAGCACCGCCACTCGGATCGTTGCCGGAAAATACCATGACGACCGGTACGGGCGACTGTTGCCGTGTCATGCCCTGCAATCCTGTCTGGTTGGTACCGAAATGACACAGCAAGTCGGGGTCGATGATTTCATGCGCGGGTAACCTTTTGCTTTTGCGGCTATTGTAACATCGCATCGAGCGCTTGTGGTTGACGGCTGAAATAAGCAGGAAGCCGCCTGTGCGCGCAATTTTTCAAATCCCGACTAAACTGGATCTAGGGGCAGCAAAATATAGTGTGTTTCCGACCTTGCTGTCAGCCTGAGAAGTGAGGCGCGGGAGTTGGTATGCGGGAGCGCGATAGTGTTCAGTTTAATGAGTTGGTGGAAACAGCCTGCAATTTTTGCGGGCTGATTGACGGGATTCCCGGAGGTTGCAGCTGGCTGGAGCAGCTGTCCCGGATTTTACCGCGACTGCACGCAGAAGTTGTTGTATTGCCCGATCCCGGCGGTAGCGCTTTTCTCCCGGAGCAATCCGATTTTGACGATCGCTTTGACCTGTTCAGCGAGCTGCGCACGCGCCTCGGTGAGCGTGATATGTATTGGCTGGAATACGATAACCCCGATGATGTAGTGAGCGGTGACGAGCACCGCACCGGCAGTCTCGCCGACGACCTGACCGATATCTATTTTGAGCTGAAACGGGGGCTTGAATTATTGGAAGCGGCGGGCCCGGATGAGGTGGCCCATTTATGGGAAATGGGCTTCAGGGAGCACTGGGGGCAGCACCTGGTGGATGCAGAACGCCATTTATACGCGCTGAAGGTGAACGATCAGTTAATGTGAATGGCACTTACTTAAGCCGAAATAGCCTCCGTCATCCCGGCGCAGGCCGGGATCCGGGCTGTTTAATCCAGCATTATGGATTCCGGTATTCACCGGAATGACGGAAATACAAGCATTCGGGGCTTAAGTAAGTGCCATTCCAGTTAATGTAGGTCTCTCCCTGTTCAGGGATTCCCCGGGCGGTTCCCGCTTGCTGTGCCAGTCAGGCCATTTTGGCGGATCAGGTCCAGGACGTGGGTCCGTGTGTCCGTTTCGTGATCCGGTCCAATGGCGGAATGCATGCCGAAGACGGTACAATACCTGCATGGTATGAGTCCAGACTCGTAGAATCCTTTTCCAGACATGAAAGAGCGTATCACAATGATGCATGAAACCAAGCACCGCGCCAGCGGCTTCACCTTGATCGAAGTTATGGTCGTAGTCGTTATCCTGGGTATTCTGGCTGCCGTGCTGGTACCCAAGGTGATGGACCGGCCCGACGAGGCGCGTAAAGTGAAAGCGGCCCAGGATATTCGCGCCCTGGAAGCTACACTGAATCTCTACAAGCTGGACAACTACGAATATCCCAATACCGAGCAGGGTCTGGAAGCGTTGGTCAAGAAAACGAATATTCCGCCTGAACCGCCGCGTTTTAAAGCCGGGGGTTACCTGGATCGTCTGCCGCTCGATCCCTGGCGCCAGCCCTACCAGTTCCTGAGTCCCGGTGTGCACGGTTCTATCGATATCTTTTCTACCGGGCCGGATCGCCAGCCCAGTGACGATGATATCGGTAACTGGATCGTGCAGTAAGGAATGACGTTGTGGTAACGGGATGCGGCCCGGGCAAACAGCCTGTCTTCGGCCGGCTGTTTGCTTTGCAACGCGGTTTTACCTTGCTGGAACTGATGGTCGTGCTGGTCATCATCGGCGTCCTGCTGAGCTTCGCCACCCTGTCCACCCGCGGTGATACACGCGCCGAGCAATTGCAGCGCGAGGCAACGCGCCTGATAGCCCTGATCGATATGGCCAGCGAACAGGCCATTATGCGCAGCGAGCAACTGGCTATACGCTTTAGCGATGTTGGTTACGAATTCATGTTGCAGCAGCGTACGGGCAAGTGGATTGCGCTGCAGGATGACGAGCTGCTGCGGGCGCGTGAGTTACCGAAAGGCATGGAGCTTCGTCTGGAGCTGGAAGAAAATCCCCCCCCCGGGTTGCAGGCTGAAGAAACCGAGGCGCCACAGGTTTTTTTGCTATCCAGCGGGGAAATGACGCCCTTTACGTTGACGTTCTCGGCGCCGGAAAGTGAGCAGCATTATGTGGTCAAGGCCAGTCTGCTGGGACGGCTGGAGCTGGAATGAAAGATCGCGACCAGGGTTTTACCTTGCTGGAAGTACTCATCGCGCTGGTGATACTGGCGCTGTCCCTGGGTGCGGTAATCCAGTCAACGGGTGGTTACACGGCTAACCAGGCCTATTTGCGTGACAGAACTTATGCCCAATGGGTGGCACACAACCAGCTTGTTCTGGCGCTGATGGCCAAAGGCTGGCCGGATACCGGCCAAACAAGGGGTGAAGCCGAGTTTCCGAAAGCGGGTGCCAGGACAAACGGGCGTGAATGGCGCTGGGTTATGCAAGTGACGCAGACACCTGAAGAAGATCTGCGGCGACTGGATATTGATGTTTTCCTCCTGAGCGATGACGGGGACGAGTCGCCACTTGCCAGCCTGAGTGGTTTTAAGGGAAAGTCATGATGGGTATAAAACGCGATTCAGGTTTCACGCTGCTTGAACTGCTGGTATCGCTGTCCATATTCGCCCTGATCGGGGTCATGGCGTATGGCGGGCTGGAGACTGTCATGACCCAGCAGAGCCGCACCGGGGAGGCCTCACAACGGCTCGCTGATCTGCAGAAGGCGTACCGGATTATGCAGCGTGACCTGGAGCAGATGGTCGACCGAAAAATCCGTAATGAGTACGGCGATACGATTGGCGCGCTGGTCGGTGGGCGTGGTTTTACCGGGGTTGAGTTCAGCCGTGCCGGCCACCCGAACCCGGCCGGTTTCCTGCGCAGTAACCTGCAACGGGTCGCCTATGTGCCGGACCAGGATACGTTATTGCGTCAGACCTGGCGGGTTCTGGATCGCGCACAGGACAGCCGGCCGGATAAACAGGTGCTGGTCGAAGGTATCAGCCGTTTTTCGATGCGCTTTCTGGATGAGACTAACAAATGGCTGGAAAGCTGGCCACCGACGCAGGGGTCGTCAGCGACACCGGGGTCGTCCGCGACACCGGCCAGTCTGCCACAGGCCGTGGAGGTAGAGCTGGAGTTTGATGATCTCGGGATCATTAACTGGATATTCCGTCTGCCGCAGGCGTTTAAGCCCGGGAAAAAGACTCCGGCCGGAAAGCCGCCCGCCGGGGGTAACAATGCCCCCGCCAACGGCGGCAAAGTGCCCGTCAAGGGTGCAGGCTGATGGTGTTGCGGCAACAGGGTGTGGCACTGATTACGGCGTTACTGATTGTTGCCATTGCCACAGTAGCAGCGGTCGCAATGGCAACCCGGCAGCAGATGGATATCAGACGCACCGCCGGTATGCTGCACGGTGAACAGGCTTACGCTTACATTCTGGGCGCCGAGAGCTGGGCGCAGGTGGTGCTGGCGCGTGACAAGCGTGACAGTAAAATCGACACCCTGTACGAAAACTGGGCGACCCAGCCGCCGGTTTCTATTGTGGAGGGGGGGTCTATTATCGGGCGCATTGTGGATCTGCAAGGCCGATTTAATGTGAACGGCCTGGTTGACAACAAGGGAGTTGCCGACAAGGACGCCATCGCACGCTACAAGCGCCTTTTGCGACAGCTTGATCTGGATGATTCGCTGGCCGAATCGCTGGCCGACTGGATCGATAAGGATATTAACGTGCTGTTCCCCAATGGTGCGGAAGACGGGACTTATCTCGGCGTCTCGCCACCCTACCGGGCTGCTAACCGCCCACTGGTCGATATCAGCGAGCTGAGACTCATCAAGGGTTATGAGCCGGATATCATTCAGAAGCTGCGCCCCTTTATCGCTGCCCTGCCGGAAATCACTCCCCTCAATGTTAATACCGCCAGTGCCGAGGTATTGATGACGGTGGCGGAAAATATGAGTGTGGCGGACGGCGAGGCCATGATAGCGGCGCGCGGTGAAGAGGGTTTCCAGACGGTCGCCAAGTTTACCGGGCTGAAGGAACTGAGCGGCAAGAAGCAGTTGACGACGGGAAAGCTGGGCGTGGAAAGCGACTGGTTTCTGATGGTTGGTGAGGCCAATATCGGCCAGAGCCGGGCACGCCTCGCCAGCCTGATACAGCGTACCAGTAACGCCACTCTGGTGGTGCGCAGACAACGGGAATTTCTGGAACCGGTGGTGGCGCCGGTACCGGATCAAAACGAATAATTTACCGAACGTGGTACGATGAGTTATCGAATTCTGGATAGACAGAAATGCCTGAAACGCTACTGATCCGGCTGGCTCCCGCGGCGCGGGGGTTCAAAGACTGGTTGTTGCTGGACGAACAGGGTCAGGGCAAGGGGCCGGTGCAGAACGGGGCGCCGGACGAGGGCGTGATTAACAGCATACGCCGCGTGGTTGTGCTGGTGCCCGGTTGTGAACTCTCTCTTTTTGAAGTGCAGATACCGGGCCGTAACCGGCAGCGGGTCATGCGTGCGGTTCCCTATGTCCTGGAAGAGCAACTGGCAGAGGACGTCGAGGATCTGCACTTTGCACTGGGTGCCGCCCGGGAGGATAACCGCTACCCTGTGGCGGTAGTTGAACGATCGCGGATGACCGGCTGGCAGACTTTGCTGCACGAGCACGGGATCAGTGCCAGCCAGTGGGTCCCCGATATACTGGCGGTGCCTTCGGATGGCGGCTGGAATCTGTTGGTTGATGGAGAGACGGTGCTGGTGCGCAGTGGTGACTACGCAGGTTTCGCCACGGATGCAGAAAATCTTGCGGTGCTTTTTTCCATGTTGCAGGCGAAGGAACAGGCGCCCGAATCAGCCAGGGTATTCGGTTCCATGGTGCTGGACCTGGCAGGTGTCGATCTGGATCTTGTGGAAGACCCTGCGCAACCGCTGGAGCTGCTGGCGAGGGGTTATACGCAGGGCCCCGTCATTGATTTATTACAGGGTGCTTACAGCAGACGGGAGGAATGGGGCCGGCTGTTGAGGCCCTGGAAGACCAGCGCTGCCCTGTTGCTGGTTGGCATCATTCTGGCCGGTATATCAACGGGCCTGAACTACCATCATCTTTCCCGGCAGAAAGAACAGCTCGCTGCCGAGATTAAATCGGTTTACAGCAAAGCTTTTCCAAATGCGCGACGCATTGTTAATCCGCGCGCGCAGATGGAACAGCATTTGAAAAAACTGCAGCGCAAAACCGGTGTCGCCAGTACCGATTTTCTGGCCATGCTGGCTGAAACCGCTAACGTGATTCGTGCTGCAAAAGGTATCAGTGTGCGCGGTGCCAGTTACCGTGATGGCCGTCTGGATCTTGATCTGGTGGCTGATAATCTGCAGATTCTCGACAAACTCAAACAGGATCTGATCGGTGGCGGGCATATGGAAGCCGAGATTCAGTCGGCAACCACGGAAAAAGATCAGAAGGTCAAAAGCCGCATGCGCGTGCAGGGGAAAGCGTCATGAAAGCGTGGTTCGCAGGACTGGAGCCGAGGGAGCGCCAGCTGGTCAGTGGCGGGGCAGCAGTGCTGCTGTTGCTGTTGCTGTATACGATGATCTGGGATCCGATGGTCGGCAGTTACCGTGACCTGAAGAAAGATGTCGCAGAGCAGGCGCAGACCCTGGCCTGGATGCAGCAGACTGCGGGGCAGATAAAGGCTCTGCAACGCAGCAGCGGGGGAGGGGGCGCACAAGGCCTTGGGGGCCGCTCCCTGTTGTCTGTGGTGGATCAGTCGGCGCGCACCGGCGGTCTGGGCAATTCCATCAAGCGTATCGAACCGGACGGCGGCAAGGGGGTCAAGATATGGCTGGAAGGTGTCGCCTTTGATCCGATGATACTGTGGCTGGGCAAGCTGACCAGGACCTACCAGATTGAAACCAGTCTGATCACCATCGAACCCCAGGGGGGTGGCCGCGTGAATGCACGCCTGACCCTGCTGGAACCCGCTGTATGAAACCACTATGGCAGGGCGTGCTGGTGGGGGTGTTTGCCTATCTGTTGTTCATGGTGACAACAGCACCGGCTGCAAAAATCGTGTCCTTTGTGCAGCCTCAGGGTATACGCTTTTCAGCTATAGAGGGCAGTCTGTGGTCCGGAAGCGCGGCGCTGGTTGATGTGCCACCCGTGCAGTTAACACACGTTCGTTGGAGTTTCAGACCGTTTTCGTTGTTCGTCGGGCAAATCGGGTACGCTGTTGAAGGTCAGTTGCAGGGGCAAAAAGTTGAGGCGCGCATAGGCAGCAGTTTTCTTGGCAAGCCCTATATTTCCGACGTGCGTGGGCGACTGGCGGCAAAAGATCTGCCCGCTTTACTGGGGCAGAAGCAACTGCAGCTAAGCGGTGAACTGGCGTTTGACATCGCTGATGTGGAATGGCCGGGGTCCGGTTATCCGGCGCTGGAAGGTACGGTCATCTGGTCGCAGGCTCGTGTTACCGCTCCGATTGAGCTGGAGCTCGGCAAGGCACAGCTTGAAACCCGGATAGAGGATGGCGTCACACGCGGCAAACTGGAAACCACGGGTGGCACTCTGCTGCTGCAGGCAGATGTGGAAATGAAGGGCAGCGGTGCTTACCGGCTGACTGCCAGACTGCAGCAGAAGGGTGATGTATCGCAGGCGGTAGCACAATTCCTGTCGACCTTTGCAGAGTATAAAGATGGAACCTACCAGCTCGAGTGGTCGGATTCTATCTAGACAAAAGTTACGATGAGCCTGCTGCTGACTACACCGGAACAGCATAGTTTCGAAGACCCCACGCTCGAACTCGATGAGAAACGGCTGCAGAAGTGGCTGGCGGGTTTGCCGGTGTTCAATGCCGCTGATTCCCTGCGCCAGGTTCTGTCTGCGCTGGAGCCGCTCAATGAACAGCGGCTTGATGTCGACAAACGCCTGCGCTTACTGAGCCTCTACCGGGCCACTGCGAAACGTTTATATGACGCTTCAGAACCGTTGCGCCTGCGTCAACAGCCGCTGTCCCGGCAACAGCGCCAGGATACGGTAGATAATGTCGAGCGTCTGTGTCTGGCAACGGCCAACGGTTTCAAGATCGCGATAAAGGAAATCCATGCGGCGGGTATCCAGCCTGAAGACACCGCCCGCTTTGGCCGGGTATTGGGATGGACCGTACAGCAACTGGCGGCGGCGTTGCTGCACAGTTACCGTTTCTACCGTCCTGAGCCACCGTTCGTATTTCTCGAACTGAACCAGTTGTATCGTTTGGCGCGCCACCATGGCGTGCACGAAGTGACCGGAGATGCGAACGGGAGTCAGGGCGGCAATAGTCTTGCCGGCATTTACCAGGCGACCTGCCTGTTATCGCTAACCGACCCGTTTGGTGCCGAAGAAGGTCAGGCGGACCGGTATTTTCGTACACTGTTGCAGTTTATGCCGGGTACAAGAATTATTCCCGGTAACAGCTGGCAAGGGACACCCGAGGGATTGTTTTATATTGACTTGCAAAGCGATAGCGGGCCGCGCCATTGTGTCTTCCTGAAATCGCCGGTTGCGGGCCACGAGCCGCATCTTCTTGATGCGCGAGTACCTTTGCAGCAGATGCATAAAACACTGGCTACATTGCCGGCGGATCGGCGTAAACAACGCGTCGAGGCAGACCTGCTCAGAGTGCTGCTGCCGGAAGTTACACCGCAGGATAAAAGGCGTAGTAAACGTCGGTCCGGGGAGAACTGGATAGAGGTTGTGGTAGGGCTGGAGGCAATTTGCGATTATGTAAAAAGCTTTCAGCATGGAGAGCAGGCGGAAGCAACGCGCTGGCGGGTAAAGGACACCAGCGAACAGGGGTTTCGCCTGGCCTGGGGTGAAAGTGCGGCGAGTCTGCTACAGGTCGGTGGCCTGGTGTGTGTTGTTGCGGATAGCGAAGAGGAAAAACGCTCGTTTCAGTTGCTGGTGGTGCGTTGGGTGCGTGATGAGCGCGACAAGGGTACCGAGCTTGGTGTCGAAAAACTCGCCGGTGTGCCGAGCCCGGTTCGGGTTGAGGCTTCGGATGAAACCGGTGCAGTCGAGTGTCAGGCGCTGTTTCTGCCTTCGACGGGCGCCCGGGGTTCGGTTGCGCGGCTGGTGGCGCCGCCAGAGGTTTACCGTGAAAATCGTTCGCTGTTACTCTACGTCGGTGATCGCGAAGTTCCGGTTTGTTGTACCGGGCGGGTTGAGCAAGCCCCGGGTTTTGATTGTTTTGAATTTACGTCTGTACGTGTGGGAAGCGCTGATTAATTCGTCATACCGGCGAATGACGGATTAACCATAGCTTTCTGAGTTAATGGAGTGAGCAGTGATGAGTGCCAGAAAGACTATTCCTGTTGAGTCGATGACCGCCGAGACAAAGTGCGGTTACTGTACCAATTCTATATGTTGTACTTATATCAGCCAGGAAATCGATACGCCGCGCGCCAAGGTGGATTTCGATTTTCTGCTCTGGCAGATATCGCACCGGGATATCAAAATCTACAAGGATGAAGGCAGCTGGTACCTGATGGCGGAAAATGCCTGTAACCACCTCCAGCCCGGAGGACGCTGCGGGATCTATGCGGACAGGCCGCAGATCTGCCGCGATTACTCCAACGACTTTTGTGAGTTTGATGAGTCCGCAGAAAACGGTTTCGAGCTGTATTTTGAGGGTTATCAGGAACTGCTGGCGTATTGCAAAAAGAGATTCAAGCGCTGGGGGCAACGGCCTTATTGATTAATTCGTCATTCTGGCGCAGGCCGGAATCCAATACGCTGATTTTTCTGGATTCTGGCATGCGCCAGAATGACGGATACTGAATTAATCAGAGCTTCCTTCAGAGTTTCCCCGTAGGGGGCTGGCCGTCAGGCCAGACTGTCGAGTAGCTCGTTGAAATCTTCTATAGCAATGAAGTCGTCCGTTTGTTTCGGCGGTGCTTTACTGTCCGGTAGACGCACCGCACGCAGGAAACGGATCCCGTAGTCCTGCGCGGTACGTAATACCGGTAGACTGTCATCTACGAACAGCGTTGTAGCACGCTCGAACGGCTCCTGTTTGGCGAGCTTTGGCCAGAATTCCGGGTTTTCCTTGGGCACCCGCAGTGAGTGTGCACAGATGAGGTGATCAAAATGCTCCGCCAGTCCGGTGCTGGCCATTTTGAGTTCAATCACCTTGTGGTGTGCGTTGGTGAGCAGGGCCATGCGTTTGCCGGTAGCGCGCAATGCCTGCAGAAACTCGGCGACGTGCGGGTGGACCTGGATCAGGTGTTCCAGTTCGCGTTTCAGCGCATTGATATCCAGGCCCAGTTCCCGACTCCAGTAATCGATACAATACCAGTCGATGGTGCCTTCCATGGCGCGGAAACGTGGGAACAATTGCTGCTTCGCCTCGTCTACCGACAGCTTATGTTTCTCGGCGTAGCGCAGTGGCACATGCTCCAGCCAGAAGTGGTTGTCGAAGTGCAAGTCCAGTAGCGTACCGTCCATATCCAGGAACACAGTGTCGATTTCGTCCCAGGGGGGTGCGGCAGAGTCGAAATTGCTGTTCATGCCCGGTATGATGGCCAGCGAAAATCTGGAAGTCACGGAAAGTTTTAAACGACCCCGTCATTCCGGCGCAGGCCGGAATCCATAAGGTTTGATTAGGCCGCC
>ENA-ORDP01000469-ORDP01000469.1-marine-sediment-metagenome-genome-assembly--contig:-NODE-469-length-26411-cov-3.067119_pt1 | contig 26411 bp, 25 predicted proteins | sample MGYA00248627_ERZ508539 | MGnify/ENA primary metagenome ERZ508539 (study PRJEB26208, sample SAMN05571518) | marine sediment metagenome | biome: deep sea; feature: Hydrothermal vent; material... | reverse complement strand
GGCCCATGAGCGCGCCGAGGATTACGACCTATGGGACCGCTGCGTCGAGGCCGGTCTCAAAATCGTCCGTCACGAGCAGCCTTTGATCCGGGTCAGGGAGCACGGCGAAGGGGTCACCCGGAAGCATTTTGACGAAACCGCCGGGCGTAGCGCCTCGGTCAGCCGCCGGGCCATTAAACGAATCCTTCCCGACCTGGATGAGGAGGAGTTGGGTGGTCTGCGTTGGCTGATGCTGAGGCGCCTGGATGAGGTTTCCCCCTCCATGGCCGAGGCGGGGCTTCGCAACTGTTTCCGTCTGGCCGAGACGTTTATCGAAAAAACAGGCTTCACGGATGCTGGGGCCATTTGGAACGACCTGTCAATAAGTCTTGCCGTGAAATACAAGCTGTCCTCAGGCGCGGTTCGCGCCGAGACGCGGGGCAAGCTGATCAAGGCTTCCTGGCGGGCGGGCTCTCTTTACGCCATGGCGAGATGTCTCAGGGCGTTGTTGGGGCTGTGATGCGTATTCTTCAAGTCAATACGTCCAACTTGGGCGGCGGAGCGGAGAGCGTGGCCACCCGGCTGCTTCACGGCTACCGCGGGGCCGGTCACAAGTCTTGGTTGGCGGTGGGAAAGATCACGGAGCGGGCTGAGGAGGGAATCTATCGCATTCCCAGCGGATACGGCGTCTGGGGCGCCGGGCTGGGGGCTCTTTCGGATCGCGCAAGACGTTTAACGGCGAATGCGCGCGGAGCCGGGCGGCTGCACAGAATCCTCGATCATGTCTCCCGCCCTCCCAGCATCCTTGATTGGCGCCGTGGACGTGAGGACTTCAATTTTCCGGGAACAAGCAAACTATTGGACTTAACGACGGAGCGTCCCGACATCGTCCACGCCCATAACCTGCACGGAAAATATTTCGATCTCAGGATGCTGCCGCAGCTGAGCGCCGCCGTTCCCTTCATTCTCAATCCCCATGACGCGTGGCTGCTGAGCGGCCATTGCGCCCATTCCTTCGATTGCGAACGATGGAAAACCGGGTGCGGCGAATGCCCTGATCTGAACATTCACCAACCGGTCCGCAAGGATAGCTCGGCCCAAAACTGGGCCGTTAAGAAACAAATTTTCTCGCGCAGCCGCTTGTATGTGAGCACCGCCTCCCAATGGCTGATGGACAAGGTGGAGAAGTCCATGCTTCAGGGCGGCGTGGTGGAAGCCAAGGTGATTCCTTACGGCGTTGAAATGGACATTTTCAGGCCCGGCGACAAGGCTTCTCTCAGGCGGGAGCTGGACATCCCCGAGGACGCCGTGACCATGTTGTTCGTCGCGCGCGGGCTTAGAACCAATCGTTGGAAGGATTACCCCACCTTGGAAAAAGCCCTTCAATTGGCCGCCGCCAGGGCCGAAGGAAGGCGCATCGTCTTCCTCGGCCTGGGCGATCGTGCGCCGAGCCGCAAAATGGGAAACGTCGAGGTGCGCTTCGTTCCTTTCGAAAATGAAAAATCAAAGGTGGCGAGGTATTATCAGGCGGCCGACGTTTATCTTCATCCGGCCAAGGTGGACACCGCCCCGCAAACGGTGATGGAGGCCATGGCTTGCGGCGTCCCCATTATCGCCTCCGCCGTCGCCGGGATTCCCGAGCAGGTAAAATCATTGACGGACGGCGAATACGGTCCCGGCGAAGCCACCGGCTTTCTTGTCCCGCGCGGCGACTCCGAAGCCATGGCGCGGGCTATTGTCGACTTGTCTTCGGATGATGACCTGCGCCAACGCCTTGGGCGAAACGCCCACGATGACGCGGCGGCCCGCTTTGACGTCAGGGGTTATGTTTCAGCCTTTGCCGGATGGTTCGAGGATATCCTGGAGCTTAGGCGGCGTTGACGGACTCAGCACGAACATATTGTATTTATTCATGAACCCCCGTGTCTTAATTTTTTCATCCCTGGCCTTTCTTCTGGCGCCGGTGGCGGCTTTCGCCCCCCATGGGATTGTTCCCCTGGTGGTTGCCGCCGCCGTATTCTCCTTGGCCGATAAGCGGGTTCGCCAAGGCCTCCTCACGAAAAACCAGCCGGTTTTTCTATGGCTTCTGGTCCTGGCGATATTGTGGGCGTTGATTACGGCGGCCTGGACTTATGAGCCCATGCGCGCGTTGCGTCTGGCGGGGTCTTTGACGGCCTTGCTTGCGGCCGCCAGAACCCTCGCCGCCGCCGCCGGGCTGTTGGAGTCTGAGGAGCGGAATGTTCTGGCGAAATACTTTCTCCTTGCGGGGGCGGCCTTGGCGGCCCTTCTCCTATTCGAGAACGCGACAAACGGTCCCATTACCCGGCTTTTTCACGATTTTCCGGGAAAGATGGATGATCACATGCCGAGTCTCAATCCCGGCGCCGCCATTCTCGCCGTCTTGGCTTGGCCCTTGGTCATGGCGGCGGCGAGATGGCGCGGCTGGCGTTGGGGGATATTGGTCTTGGCGGTCGTCGCCGTCGCCGTTTTCATGGCGCGAACCAAGACGCCGATAATAGCGCTTTTCTTGTCCGTCCTTCTGTTCCCCGTGCTGGCGGCGGGAGGCCGCAAAGCCGTGCGCGTTTTTGGGGCTCTGGCGGCGGGCTTTTTGATCGCCGCCCCGTTCATCTATCGGTTTCTTCTTTTTCCTGTGGCGGCGCAGGGAGAGGCGCAAGCCAAAATAATACGGAGCATGCCTACCTTGGAGCAGCGAACATGGATTTGGCGGTTTGTGGTTGAGCGCATCGAACAACATCCATTTCTTGGCTGGGGTCTTGATGCTTCTCGCTTCATCGAGGGCGGACATGAGCCCATGAAGGGGTACGATGGCCGCATGTTCCCTGAATCCCTGCCTTTGCATCCCCATAACGGGTTTCTGCAAATATGGCTTGAGTTGGGGGGCGTGGGCGCGGTTTTGATCGCCGTCGCGCTGGCGGCCTTGCTGTTCGCTATCGGGAAAACCAGCGGCAACGCCAAAATGGCCGCCGCTTTTTTCGCCATGGCCGTTACCTATCTGGTTATAGGGCAGGTCAGCTTCGGCGTGTGGCAGAATTGGTGGCTGGCGACGGCCATTCTGTCCACCAGTTTGTGCCTCATGATGTCCACTTCCGACGGGAAAAAACGTTGAAAACACTTCTTCTCGCCAAGGCCCAAGTCTTGACGGGGGTCTTTTCCTTGATTCCCGGCCGTCTGCTGAACGCGGGCTGCGAGTCCGCATGAAAATCGCCTTCGGCCAACGCATTCAGTCCGGACCTTGGGGCGGCGGCAACCGTTTCGCCGCTGCCCTGGCCGAGGCGCTCGAAGCGCGCGGGGATGACGTGGTCTTTGACCTCAAGGACGGCGACATCGACCTGATTTTGATTACCGATCCGCGCAGCCGCAATCCGGCCGTCGCCTTCACGCCCGGCGCGGCGCTACGCTGCCTGATGGGGCGCAACGCATGCGCCCTGGTGGTTCACAGGATCAACGAATGCGATCAGCGCAAGGGCGCGCGCACCATGAACGCCCGCCTCAGGCTCGCCAATTACTGCGCCGATCACACGGTGTTTATCGGCTCGTGGCTGCGCGCTCTTCAGGTGTGGCGGCGCGAAGGCGAAAGCACGGTGATTCTCAACGGCGCCGACACAAGGATCTTTAATTCAAACGGCCATAAGCCTTGGGACGGCTCCCAGCCGTTGCGCTTGATCACCCATCACTGGAGCGGGCATCTTATGAAGGGCTTTGACGTCTACCGGCGCCTGGACGACATGGCGGCGGCGGGCGAGGGCAAGCTTGAATTCACCTATATCGGCAACTTGCCCGGCGGCTTTCAATTCTCAAACGCGCGCCATTTGCCGGTCATGGAGGGAGAGGCCATCGCCGAGGAGCTTCGCGCCCACCATGTTTACCTGACCGCCTCCGTCAGCGAGCCGGCGGGCATGCATCATATTGAGGGGGCGCTGTCAGGTCTGCCGTTGTTGTACCGCGACAGCGGGGCCTTGCCCGAATACTGCGCCGGCTACGGCGAGTCGTTCTCAGGAGCAGAGGATTTCGCGCCCGCCGTGGAGCGCATGATCGCCAACTACGAAAAATGGCGAAGGGCCATGGCGGGATACGCCAACACATCCGGGCGCATGTGCAAAGACTACCTCGCCCTGTTCGATGACCTGATGGCCCGGCGCGGCGAAATTCTGGCGCGGCGGCGCCTGTGGCGCAACCCCTTGGCGATCGGCCTTAATCAGGTTCCCTGGTGATGACGCCTTTGAAATCCACCCTGGCCAAGATTGCGCGGCGCTCCCTTTGCGCCGGCTACGGCGCCTTGCATGAGGCGGGGATTTATCGCTCCGCCCCGCCGCCCATCGCCTACGTGATCGAGAAAGCCGACTGGTCCATCAAATGGGACGGGCATTATTACAAAAAAGGGATTGAGGCGCGTCATCCCGGCTCCGTCTCGATTTCCGCCAACCCGGAAAAGATTTTTAACCGCATCGCCCATTTCGGCTCCCAGTTCATTTGGGGGTTGTGGTCCGAGTTCTTTTCCCGGTCCAACCGGACGGTTGTCACCTACTACCACGGCAAGCGCGAGGACGGCCCCGAAATGGCGCGTCACATTGATGAATTTCTTTCCAGCCTGCATCGCTTGGACAGAGTAGTGACGGCGGCCTCGCCAGTTGAGCGGAGGTTGCTGGAATGGGGCGTGCCGCCGGACAAGCTGGTCCGCTCGCCTTTAGGCGTCGACACCGCCCTGTTCCATCCGCCGAACGGGGAAGAAAGACAGGAGGTCAGGGCGCGCCTGGGCGTTCCGAAGGATTCGCTGTGCATCGGCTCGTTCCAGAAGGACGGCGTCGGCTGGGGGCAAGGCCTGGAGCCCAAACTGATCAAGGGGCCGGATGTTTTCGTTGAAGCGGCGGTGCGCTTGGCGCGGAACTTTCCGGTCTTCGCTTTGCTGACGGGTCCGGCGCGGGGCTACGTTATGCGCGGACTTGAAAAGCACGGCGTTCCCTACCGCCACATCTTTCTCGAAGACTACCCTAGCGTCGCCGAATGCTATCGGGCGCTGGATGTTTATCTGGTGACTTCCCGTGAGGAAGGAGGCCCTAAAGCCCTTCTCGAAAGCATGGCGAGCGGCGCGCCCATAGTGTCCACGCGCGTGGGCATGGCCGAAGACGTCATTACCGACGGCGAAAACGGCGCCCTGGCGGAGGTGGACGACGTGGAGGGAATCGTTAAACGGGCCGCTGAACTGCTGTCCGATTCGGAACTGGCGGAGGCTTTTAAAGCAAAAGGCCGCGCCCAGGCGGAACGTTATGATTGGAACGAGGCCGCGCTTCATCTCTACGACAAGGTTTACAAGGACTTGATCAATGCCGGGGAGTGACGCAAAAAAAGTCGCTTTCCTGTTCAAGGGAGGACGCCGCGACAGGCTGGCCGCCGCCGATCCCGGACCGCGTGAGTTTTTCTACGGGGCCACGGAAATCGCCGGAGCCGATTTAATCGAGGAAGCGGAATTGGCGAAGCCTCCGCCCTCCTTCTGGACAGGAAGAATAGCGGGCGGCGTTGTGGCTCGGCTGACCGGGATCAATGCTGATTCCATCGCCAGATTTTCGCAACCGGACGTTCTGTCGCGGCTCAACGCTTATGATGTTCTGGTGGCCACCACCAATTCTCAAGGCTTGGCGCTGGCCTTCTTGCGCGCGAAGGGGCGCCTCAAGGCGCGGGCGCTGTTTATTTCCATGGGAGTTCTGGGATTGAAAGCTCCGCCATGGCGCCGGGCTTTGTATAAGGCATTGCTTCGCCATGCATCCCTGGCGCCTCTGTCCAAGCCCGAGGCGGACTTTCTAAGGGAGAGTCTCGGGTCTAAGCAGGATGTTGAATATCTGCCGTTCGGCATTGATCAGGAATTCTGGAAGCCCGGCCAAGAAAGCGGCGCCGATGGCGATTACGTTTTCAGCGTCGGCAACGATTGGAATCGCGACTACAAAACGCTCATCAATGCGTGGCGCCCGGAATATCCGCCGCTGAAGGTGGTCACAAGTCTGCCCATGCCGCCGACGCCCAACAACATCCAGGTCATTGCCGGCGGCTGGAGAAAACAAGTTTTGTCCGACGAGGAGGTAAGGCGCCTTTTCCAGGGCGCCCGCTTCGTTGTCCTTCCCATTCGCCAGACCATCCAGCCCGCCGGTCAGAGCGCTTGCCTTCAAGCCATGGCCTGTGGCAAGGCGGTGGTGTTTTCAGACATCGCCGGGGTGTGGGACCGCAATGTGTTGGCCGATGGAGAAACCTGCCTGTTGGTTCAGCCCGGCTCGGCGGAGGGACTGAGGGAGGGCGTGGAGAAATTATTGGACGATCCGGGGCGGGCGGCTGAAATGGGCCGCCGCGCCCGTGAAGCCGTTGAAAAACGTTGCGCCTTGGACGTTATGGCGGACGCATTGAAAAAACGCTTGGGCGCCCTTACAACAGCTAGCTGGGAAGACAAGGACTCGCCATGATACTCGTTAAGCTTCTGCTCAAATCGCTGTTGCTGCCGCCCGGTTTGCTCATCATTGGAGTTTTGGCCGGATTGTTGATTATGAGGCGGTGGACGCGGGCTGGCGCGGCTGTGGTTCTGCTGTCCGCGGCCATGTTGATTTTATTAAGCGTTCCGGCGGTGGCCACATCCCTTTACCAAGCTCTTCTGGAGCATGAGGCGTTGGAGCCCAATGCCTCGTTGGAGCGTTCGGGCGCTATTGTCGTGTTGACCGGAGGCTTAATCCCAATGGCGCCGGAATACGGAAAAAATATCGCTTCGCCGCCTTCCGTGCAGCGGGCCCGCTACGCCGCTTTTTTGCACAAGCGGACGGGCAAGCCCATCCTGGTCGCCGGAGGCAACCCGTGGGGCGCGGCGCAAAGCGAAGCCGAGGCGGTGCGCCAACTGCTTGAGGATGAAATGCAAACGCCGGTGCGCTGGTTGGACGAGGAGTCCAAGGACACGGACGATAGCGCGGTGAACGTCATGAAGATATTGTCCCGCGAGAACATAAAGAACATCGTCCTCGTCACCAGCGATTTCCATATGCTTCGCGCCGAGTATCTTTTCAAGAATATCGGGTTTCAGGTGGTTGCGGCCCCCGTCGGGATGAGGGGGGAGCGGCCTTTTGAAATCTACGACTTTTTCCCATCGGCCGGCGGTTTGGCCAAGTCGTCGTTTGCGCTTAACGAGTGGTATGGAATTTTGTGGTATTCGCTAAAAAACCTGGTGGCCGACTTGGGAAAATCATGATGGAAAAGGGCCTTCGCGATCCGCTGGTCAAGGGATTGGCCCGCCGGGCCTATCGCTTGGGCCTCGGCGTCCATGAACGCCTCAGCGCTTTCTCCTCGGGCGGCGGCTTGGCGCCCAAGCTTTATTACGGCGGCGCCCGGGCCGGCGATGAGGGCGGCCCCAAGGTCAAGATCAAGAAACTGAACGAGGCCTTTCCCGAGCGCTCATGGTCCTACAATCTGGTCTACGTGTTGAGCAACGCCCCCTATTTGCCGCCGTCCGCCTTGCGCCGGTTAAAGGCCCGGGGCGTCCCTATCGTCGGCAATCAGGACGGGGCGTTCTATCCGGCCTGGTGCGCCGGGGACTGGGAGGCCGAGAACCGCCGCATGGCGGAGCAATACCACTTGGCCGATTATGTCTTTCATCAGAGCGAATTCTGCCGCCGCTCCGCCGAGAAATTCCTCGGCGCGCGCTCCGGGGCGCGAGACGGAGCGAGCGAAGTATTGCACAACGCCGTGGACACTTCGCGCTTCAAGCCCTTGAACGGGGCGCGCACCGAAGGCGGTCCCTTCATCTTCCTGCTGGCGGGAAAGGTCCAGGCCCATCAAGCCTACCGTATCGAAACCAGCGCGCGGGGGGTGGCGGGCGCTCGAAAGCAGGGGCTGGACGCGCGCCTTGTGGTGGCCGGGGCCATCGATCCCCTGGCCATGGCCGCCGCCGCCGGCATGGCGGAGTTCGTCAGTTTCCACGGTCCCTACAGCCAGCAACAGGCGCCCGCTCTGTTCGCTTCCGCCGACGCCTATATCATGACCAACCATAACGACGCCTGTCCGTCTTCGGTGATCGAGGCCATGGCCTCGGGCCTGCCCGTGGTCTACGCCAAAAGCGGCGGCGTTCCCGAGTTGGTGGGCGAGGAAGGGGGCGTCGCCCTGGAAACCGGTGAAAGCTGGGAGGAGCAATTGACGCCGTCCGCCGAGGCCGTGGCCGAAGGCATGCTGAAGGTCGCCGAAAACCACGCGTCCTTCGCCGCCGCCGCCCGCGCCCGCGCCGTAGAGCGCTTCCACATTGCCCCTTGGCTGGAGCGTCACCGCCAAGTGTTCAATAGCTTGCTAAAAAAGAGAGCCGCCTGATATGCCCCGGGTCAGCGTCGTCATCCCCTGCTACAACGGCGGAGCCTTCCTGCCAGGGGCGCTCCAGTCCCTGAAGGAGCAATCCTACGGTGATTTCGAGATCATCATCGCCGACGACGGCTCCGACGACCCCCATACCCTGAAGGTGCTGGAGGAATTGGACGGCGCGCGCCTGGTGCGCCAGGAAAACAAGGGTCTGCCCGCGGCCCGCAACGCCGGCATGACGGCGGCGTCGGCCAACCTGCTGTTGCCGCTGGATTGCGACGACCTGCTTGAACCGGCTTTCTTGGAAAAGATGGTGGAGACCTTGGACGCCAACCCTGAAAAGGCGTTCGCCTTTCCTTATCTGCGCATGACCGGGGATAAACAGGGGACGCTGGCCAAGGACTATAACTTCTTCACCCAGCTTTTCCTCAACCAGCTTCCCTACTGCATGCTTCTGCGCCGCGGGGCCTGGCAAAGCGTCGGCGGTTATGACGAGGCCATGACCAAGGGTTACGAAGACTGGGAATTCAATATTCGCCTCGGCGCCCACGGGTTCCATGGGGTGGCCATGCGCGCGCCGCTGTTCGTCTACAAGGTCGGCTCAAGGGGCATGCTTCAGACCGTTTCCGCGCGCCTGCATTCCCAGCTTTGGCGCGACATACAGCGCCGCCATCCCGAGTTGTACCGCCTCGGCGCGCTGCTGGCGGCGCGCAAGGAATGGCGCGATGAGGCGTTCGCCTATCCGGCTTGGATGCTGATGGGGATGCTGGCCGCCCACCGGGTCCTGCCCTCAAGCCTTTTCAATTTGCTGTTCGCGCGTCTACAGGGGCGCTCGGCGTCGGCGCGGGCGGACAGGGCGGAGGAGTCTTAAGCCGTGTGCGGCGTCGCCGGTTTTATTGATCTTCGCGCTGAAACGCCCTCTAAAAATCTGAACGTCCTGGCCGGGGACATGGCGAAGTCCCTTGACCATCGCGGACCGGACGATTCCGGCGTCTGGACCGACGCCGAGGCGGGCGTCGCGCTGGCCCACAGCCGCTTGTCGGTGCGGGATTTGTCCGACGCCGGACGCCAGCCCATGTTGAGTTTCGATGAACGCTACGTTCTGGTCTACAACGGCGAGATATACGATATGGAGGAAATGCGCGCCGGCCTTGAAGGCCGCGGCGTGCGCTTTAGGGGCTTATCGGACACCGAGGTCCTGCTTAACGCCTGCGCCTGCTATGGCGTAGCCGAAACATTGAACCGCCTCAACGGCATGTTCGCCTTCGCCCTGTGGGATCGCCGCGATCGTACGTTGCACCTGGCTCGGGACCGGCTGGGAGAGAAGCCGCTCTATTACGGGTGGGTCGGTGGCGACTTCGTGTTCGCCTCCGAGATCAAGGCGCTACGCGCGCACCCGCGCTGGCGTGGTGAGGTGGACCGCGGTGCGTTGACTTTGCTCCTGCGCCACAATTACATTCCCGCGCCCCATTCGATCTATCAGGGGATCCACAAGCTGCTGCCGGGCCACTGGTTGACGGTGCCGGCCGCCGCGGCGGACAAGCCGGAAGGCGTTCGGACGGCGGCGTATTGGAGTGCCCGGGCGGTCGCGGAAGCCGGTGTGCGAGAGCCCTTCCGCGGTACCGCGCAGGAGGCGGCCGATGGGCTCGAGGCCCTGCTGCGCGATGCGGTGCGCCTGCGCATGGAGGCGGACGTTCCGGTCGGGGCATTCCTCTCCGGAGGGGTCGATTCCTCGATGGTGGTTGCGCTGATGCAGCAGGAATGCCGGGTGCCGGTGCGGACCTTCTCGATCGGTTTCCATGAGGCCGAATTCAACGAGGCGCATTATGCCAAGGCGGTGGCCGCCCATCTGGGGACGGAGCACACGGAACTCTATGTGACGCCCCAGGAGGCGATGCAGGTGATCCCGAGGCTGCCGGAACTGTTCGATGAACCGTTCGCGGATTCCTCGCAGATCCCGACCTTTCTCGTATCGGAGATGACCCGCCGCCATGTGACGGTCAGCCTGTCCGGCGACGGCGGGGACGAGCTGTTCGGCGGCTACGACACTTTCGCCGATATTCCCAGAATGGTCAGGGTGCTGGGCGCCGTGCCGGGGCTTGGACGTTTCGGCCGCCGACTGCGGGCGGCCACCGCGCCGCTGTTCCGTCTGCCCGGCATCGCCCGGGCGCTGTCGCCCAAATGGGCCGGGTTGCTGGAACTGGGCGGCGGCTGGGGGGGTGCTTATCTGCTGCGCCGGGGGATTTTCATGCCCTGGGAACTGGCCGGTCTTCTCGGCCCCGAAATGGCCGCCGACGGCCTGGAAGCCCTGCAACCCCTGATCCGGCTCGACCGCACCGCCGGGCCGCCGGCGGCGACGGCAGCCAAAATGTCGGCCCTGGAAATTTCCTGGTACATGCAAAACCAGCTGTTGCGGGATTCCGACTGGGCGGGAATGGCGCACGGCCTGGAAATTCGCGTTCCCCTGGTCGATGAACATCTTTTTCGCCGGCTGGCCCCGGCAATTGCCACCGGCGCCGGGCCGTCAAAGTCGGCGATGGCCGCGACACCGGCCAGGCCACTTCCCGACGGCGTTCTCAATCGGCCCAAAACCGGCTTCCAGGTGCCGGTGCGCAAATGGATGCTGAGCGGCGGCGAAAGCACCGGCAATAATGGGGCCGCCGAACGGGGCTTTCGCGGCTGGGCGAAGACGGTTTACAGGGCGCAGTGGAAAGACGGGCTGCCGGTTTTAGGTCGGTGATACTGACGTAATATTATTTTTCTGTGGATAAAATGGTTGAATTTAACGGATAGAGCGGTTGCATTTAATCGGGCCGGATATATCATCGGAAGCGGGGGGGCAACCTAGGGAGTTAGGCCATGTTGCCCTTTAATCGTCAGCAGTTTTCGCTTCATAATCCACGTCTTGGGAATCCTTACAACGAACACCTGATGCAGCCTTCATGCCGCCGGCGCATGATCGGGGCCCGCGATATCATGTTTTCCGGCTTGCTGAAAAAAGAAGAAAGTAAAACCGACGACGGGCTTTATCGGCTGATGCCGCTGGTTCAATGTTTATCGGCAAACCGCCATCTGCCCTGCGCCGAGGCCTGTTCCCGGGAGCTTTGCCGGGCCATGACGCCGCTTGAATTAAACGGCGCCGAACAGATGCTTGAAATCGCCAGCCAGGCATATAAATAAGCGGCGTTCAGGTTTTCAGCACGTTTTTGAAATAAGCGATCGTTTTTTGCAGGCCGTCTTCCAGGGCCACCTTGGGCGTCCAGCCGAGGGCGCTTTGGGCCAACGTGATGTCCGGCCGGCGTCTGGCCGGATCGTCCGCCGGCAGGGGACGGTCTTCGAGCGGCGATCTGGCGCCGGTCATGGCAATGATCTTTTCGGCCAGCGCCCGGATGGTGAATTCCGACGGGTTGCCCAAATTTACCGGCCCGGTGACATCATCGGCGGCTTCCATCAGGCGGATCAGGCCGTCGGTCAGGTCGTCCACATAGCAAAACGACCGGGTCTGCAAGCCGCCGCCGTAAAGGGTGATCGGCTTGTTTTTCAGGGCCTGGACGATGAAATTCGACACCACACGGCCATCGTCGGGCAGCATGTGCGGGCCATAGGTGTTGAAAATCCGCACGATCCGCGTGTCCACTTCGTTCTGACGGTGGTAGCCCATCATCAGCGTCTCAGCCACGCGTTTGCCCTCGTCATAACAAGCACGCGGGCCCAACGTATTGACGTTTCCACAGTAGGACTCGCGTTGGGGATGCTCCGTCGGGTCGCCATATATCTCGCTGGTCGAAGCCTGCAGAATCCGCGCGTGCACGCGCTTGGCCAGCCCCAGCATGTTGATGGCGCCGTGGACGCTGGTCTTGGTGGTCTGCACGGGATCGAATTGGTAGTGAATGGGCGAGGCGGGACAGGCCAGATTGTAAATCTCGTCCACCTCCACATAAAGGGGAAAGGTTACGTCATGGCGCATCAGTTCGAAATGCGGCGCATCCATCAGGTGAACGATGTTGTCCTTGGCTCCGGTGAAGAAATTATCGACGCACAGCACGTCGTGGCCTTCCTTGAGAATCCTCTCGCATAGATGAGAGCCCAAAAAGCCGGCGCCGCCGGTCACCATAATTCTTTTTTTCAAACGGACTCTCCTTCACCCAGTATGGCGCTTAATTAAGGAAACGGGACACTACACCCAAGCGCCGCCGCTGACAAAAACAAATCAGGTCTGTAGAAAACGCCGGTCTTCGCCCTCCAGGACAAGGCAGGTCAAACAGCCGCTCTTATAGGCGCCGGTGTCGATGCCGATGCGGTTGGGCCTGACGCATGGCGAGGTGTAAATGGTGTGGCCGTGGACGACGATTTTCGCAAAGGGCCCGCGGTAATTCAGGAAGTCCTCGCGAATCCACAGAAGGTCAACCTCTCGCTGGTTTTCCAGGGGCGCGCCGGGGTTGACGCCGGCATGAGCGAAAAAATAGTCTCCCTCCGCATGGGACAAGGACAATCCTTGTAAAAAGTCCAGGTGGCTTGGCGGCGGCGCTTGGCGGAATTCACGGCGCGCCGCGCGCAGTTCCTCCGCATCAGCGGCCGCTCCGTCAATATAAACCCCATAGCTCCCCAGGGTCTCGACGCCGCCGTTGAGCAGCCAAGCGTCGCCGAAGACTCCCCCTTCAAGGAAGGAGAGGAGCATGTCCTCGTGGTTGCCTTTCAGGAAAACGGCCTCGAAGCCCTCAAGCGGCTTGGCGGTCAGCATGCCGATAACCTGGAAGGAGTGAGGGCCGCGGTCCACATAGTCGCCCAAATAAACCAAGACCTTGCGTTCCGGCGACCCCTCGGCGGCGTCGGCGGCGATGCGCCCATGCATGTCGGCAAGAAGGTCGGCGCGGCCATGGATGTCGCCGATAACGTAAACGCGGGCGCCGCCGGGAATTCGGCTCTGTTGTGTGAAGGCCATGACCGGGAATATGATGACGCAACTGGAGAATCGCCGCAAGATGGAGGCGCTATTAACGGTTTGTTTCCATGGTGAGAGGCACAATGCCTCGAAACAAGGAATCGATGGGTTGGTGATGGACAATAATAGCCCCGCCTCGGCGGCGCCCGATCTGGATGAAATAAGCGAAGAGCGCTTGCTGCTGGAGCGGCTGCGCGGCATTGAGGATGACCTAACGGGCGTTTACAGCATTCACATCCGCTTATCGGCGCTCAGGCCGGGCAACCGCAAGCCCCATTTCACCCGGATCGCGGTGCGCGCGTTTGATTTTGTGACCGAAAACTTTGACGCCACGCTTTATGAGTTTTCCAACTGCGATCTACTCCTTCTTTGCAATTACGTTCCCATCGAGGAGGTGGATCCGTCCATCTCCAAGGTGCGCGCGCTGTTCAGCGAGGACCCTCTCACCAAAGCGGAAGAGGGCTCCAAAGATGATATCTTCGCCACGTGGTACGATCTGGCTCAAGAAGAAGATTATGAAAACTTTATCGCCCTGATCACCGATCTGGAGGCGGAAGCCGAGGAGCGCCGGAAAAGGACGGCCGAGGATAAGGCGGCTGAAAAATATCGGTATTTGCCGGGGGTCCCGCTGGATCCCAGCAACTTGGCCGCTATTAACGACATCATGAGCGAGAGCCGGATTTCCGACCTCATCCAATTACAGTCAGCCATTCAGATTAAGCCAAAGGCCAAGGGAAAGTTATTGTTCCGCGAGCATTATGTCTCCATGACCGGTCTTCAAAAGCGGGTGGCGCCGGACGTCAATCTGTTCGGCAGCGTTTGGTTGTTTCAATATCTGACCGAGACTTTGGATCGGCGGGTTCTCGCGGTGATCGGGCGCAGGGACTTTTCCGCGTTGGACTCGCCCATCAGCCTCAACCTTAATCTCAGCACCATTCTTTCCAAGGAATTCCAAAAGTTCCACCAAAGTGTTGAAGAAAACGCCTTTAAAGTTGTGGTTGAGTTACAGATGATCGATATTTTCACGGATATGGGGGGTTACTTTTACGCCCGCGACTTTCTTAAGGAACTTGGCTACCGGGTTCTTGTGGACGGCGTCAACCCCCTCTCCCTTCAATATTTCAAACCGGGCGTATTGAAAGCGGACTTCGTTAAGATAGGATGGGGCCGGGAGTTTCTTAGCGAAATCCCGGGCGCCAACAAGAATGAAATGCAAGACGTCATGGACAGGACGGGCAAGAGCAAAATTATCCTGGGGCGCGTTGATACGGAAAAAGCCGTCGAGTGGGCCTTGAATTTTGGCATTTCCCGTTTCCAGGGACACTATATCGACACCATCGTGGACGCCATGCGGGCGAAGGAAATAATCTAGTGGCGCGGGCGCCGGACTCGCACAAGATGCTTCCCAGCCAGGAAAACCTGCTGGTGGACTATGTCCGCCGCCTGGAAGACCACAAGGAAGGCCGCAAGGCGCTTCACATCAAGCTTTCGGCGCTCAAGCCCTATAACCGCCGCGAACAACATGTGCGCGCCGCCGCCAACAACTTCGAGCCGTTCATCAAGGATCTTGATGGGCAGCTTTTTTCCCTAAAGAACAGCGATTTTTTCTTTATCTACAAGCAAGATATCCAATCCGCCTTGGACACTCTGGTTCAGCAGGTGCGCTACATGTTCAGCGATGATCCGCTGTTCGAGAAAGGGGTGGACAAGGACCATGGCGATTTTACCGATTGGTATGACGCCGAGGCGGACTTCGACAAGATCCTAAAACTTGTCCAGAGGCTTGCGGAAGCGGAGCATCGCCGCCAGGAGGAAACCCACGACAAGCGCCAGAACACGCGGTCCGCCCTCAAGGCCCGGCAGGAAAAGGGCGACCCCCTGACGCCCGAGGTTCTGGGCCGGGTCGAGACGTCCCTGTCGCGCGCCGATCTTTCCAACCTTGTTCGCCGGCAGTTCGTGTGCTTGATCAACAAACAAATGACGCCGGAACAGCGGTTCAGCGAACTTTACATCTCCATTAAGGATTTGCGCGAAACGCTTCTTCCCGGCGTCAACCTGTTGTCCAACCCCTGGCTGTTTCAGCACCTGACGGAAACCTTGGACAGGCGCATGCTGGCGATGCTTTCCAAGACCGACACCCTGACCATTTCAGGGGACATCAGCTTCAACATGAACGTTTCCACCCTGTTGGCGGCAGAGTTCCTGAACTTCGACGACAACATCACCGCGGCCAGACGCGGGGCGATGATTATCGAGGTGCAAAAACAGGACATTTTCGCCGATATCGGCGCCTATCTCTTCGCCCGTGAGTTCGTTCATGAAAAGGGCTATCGCGTCTGCCTCGACGGGCTCTCATACAAGACGTTGTCCATGGTTGACAGGGAGCGCCTGGGCGTTGATTTCGTCAAGCTTGTCTGGGACCCGGAAATGGGCGACCAAAATGAAGAGGAAAAGGAAAAGTTTGTCGAGGAAATCAATAAAATCGGCCGGGGCCGGGTCATTTTGTGCCGCGTCGATAACCGCGAGGCCATCGACTTCGGTAAATCCATGGGGATTGAGCTTTTTCAGGGCCGTTTTGTGGAGAACCTCATCGCCGAGAACAATCGCCGCTTCGAACTGCTGCGCTTGAAGCGGCGCATGGAGCGTAGCGAAATGCATGAAGGGTAAGAATAAGAATTAAGACTAATCTTCCCTTCCGCTGACCCCGGCCCCGCCGAAGGTGGCCATTCCCCCGTGACAGGCGACGGCGGCCTTGAGCAGCCCCACCGCCAGCACCGCGCCCGAGGCCTCTCCCAGCCGCATATCCAGCTTCAGCAACGGCTCCACGCCCATTTCGCCGAGCAGGAGCATATGTCCCGGTTCGGCCGAGGCGTGGCCCACTTGGCAGTGATCGAGCGCGCCCGGCGCCTGAGCGTGCAGGACCGCCGCCGCCGCCGTGCACACATAACCGTCAAGCATCACCGGAACGCGTTTAATCCGGGCGGCGGCGACGGCGCCGGCGATGGCCGCCAGCTCCCGTCCGCCGAGGCGGCGCAGAATGTCCAGGGCGTCGGCGGCTTGGTCTTTGTGCAAGGCCACCGCTTCGCTGACGATGACCGCCTTTCTCCTCAAGGCTTCGCCCTTAACGCCGGCGCCGGGACCGGTCCATTGGGACGCCGCGCCGCCATGGAGGGCGTGGCATAGGGCGGCGGCGGACGTGGTGTTGCCGATTCCCATCTCGCCCAGGCAAAGAACGTCCATGTCATCTTCAACGACGCTGAGACCGAGGGAAAGGGCTTGGACGCAGGCCGTCTCGTCCATGGCCGCCTCTTCCGTGATGTCCCGGGTGGGCTGATCCAGCGCCATGGCCTCAACGCGCAAGTCGACGCCGAACGTTTGGCATAGCTGGTTTATGGCCGCGCCGCCGGCCTCGAAGTTGGCCACCATCTGCGTCGTCACTTCCGCCGGAAAAGCCGAGACGCCCCGCCGCGTGACGCCGTGATTGCCGGCGAAAACGCAAGCCGAGGCGCGCACCATGCGGGGCGGGTGGCGGCCCTGCCAGGCGGACAGCCATTGGCTTAGATGTTCAAGCCGCCCCAGGGACCCTTGCGGTTTGGTGAGTTTCGGCTCGCGGTCTCTTGCTTGCGCGGCCGCCGCCTCGTCGGGACCGGGGAGGTCCTTCAACAGCAGGCGGAATTGATCGAGGGTGCTTACGGACAGGGATGCCGTCAAGGGAACGCTCCTTTTATTGCTCACGGCATAGACCTGAAGGTCCATGCCCGGCGCGGGTGCGCCGGGCAACCGGCGAGCCGCTTCGCGGCCTTGAGCGTTTCCAGTTGAACTGAAAGCGCTCTACAAAACATGGATTTAAATTAAGCCTTTAATTACACTGTACGGCGCCATGGAAACAATCATGAAAACCTTCGTGAAAACCTTTTGGGAGGTTTGGCTCGACATCAAGACTTGCGCGGCGTTTTTAACGCGCATCCCCTTTCGTTTCGCCGAGGGAGAGTCTGAGCGTCCGCTGGCCCAGGCGGCGCGGGCCTTTCCGCTGACCGGGGCGGGCGTCGGCGCGGCGTCGGGACTGGCCCTGTATATTGCTTATTCATTGGGGCTGCATCCGATGGCCTGCGCTTTCGTCGGGCTGGGCGTGGGGGCGCTGCTGACCGGGGCCTTGCACGAAGACGGCTTGGCCGACGTCGCCGATGGCTTCGGCGGCGGCGAAACCCGTGACGACAAGCTCAGGATCATGCGCGACAGCCGCATCGGCGTCTACGGCGTGCTCGCCGTCATATTCAGCGTCGGCCTTCGCGCCTCGGCGCTTTCCGGCATGTTGACGCCGGAGACCGCGGCTCTGGCCCTTGTCGCCACGGGCGCCTTGTCGCGCGCCGTGTTGCCGGCTTTGATGTTGGCGTTGAAGCCGGCAAGGACGGACGGCCTTGGCGCCGCCACCGGATGTCCCGAAAAGGAAAGCGTGATTTCCGCCATCGTCATCGGCGTGGCGCTGGCCTTCTTTTTTCCGCACCCCGGAGCTGTCGTCATCGCTATACTCGCGGTGGCCGTGGTTGTGGCGTTGATGGCTTGGCTGGCCCGCTCGCAGATCGGCGGCTACACCGGCGACGTTCTCGGCGCCGCTCAACAGGTTGTAGAAGTAACGGCGTTGCTGGCTTTGGCCGCGGCGGGCGAATGAGCGCCCCAATAAACGCCCCAATAAACGCCCCTGGGCCAACCCGCTGGCACTGGGTGCGCCACGCCCCGGTCGTCGGTCAAAAAGGCGTCATCTACGGAAACCGGGATGTTTCTTGCGACCTTTCCCAAAGGTCAAGCTTTCAAGCTCTGGCGCGCATCCTGCCCGGGAAAGCCGTATGGCTGACCAGCCATCTTTCGCGGGCCAAGGAAACGGCGTCCGCCATCGCCCGGCAAGGCTTTAATATCCCGGCGCCCATTATTGAAAAGGATTTGGCGGAGCAGGATTTCGGCGACTGGCAAGGCAAGGCTTGGGATGATTTCAATATAGAGACGGATACGGTCTATCGGGAATTCTGGCGGGACCCGGCGGCAAATGCGCCCCAGGGGGGAGAAAGCTTCGCCGATGTTTTTATGCGGGTCTCCGCCGTTATCAAGCGCTTCAACGCCGCCCATTCCGGCGCCCAGATCGTCGTCGTCGCCCATGGCGGCCCCATTCGCGCCGCCGTCGCCTTGGCCCTTGGGCTGGAGTTGAATAAGGCGCTGTGTGTGAAGATCGATCCCTTGTCCTTGACCAAGCTGGATTTTTTCGCCGCCGAGGGCCAACATGTCTCCCACGGCGTTCACGCCGGTTCAGCCGGCGCTTGGCGGATCGGCGGAGTCAATTCAAATTAAAGGGGCCTGACCCCTTTAATTGCAGCTCTAATAATTGAAAGGACTTCCCTTTGATTTCTCCGGTCTCCCTGCCCCCCATTACCCTGGTGTTGGGCGGCGCCCGATCCGGGAAAAGCACTTACGCCGAACGCTTGATAAATGTGGGCTTAACCGGGCTTTACATCGCCACCGCCGAGATCAGGGATGAGGAAATGGCCGAACGCGTCCGCATTCACCGCCAACGGCGCGGCGAAATTTGGATGACGGTGGAAGAACCCCTGGATCTGGCCCAGGCCATGAAGGCGCACACCACGCCCGAACGCCCCATCCTGGTGGAGTGTCTAACCATTTGGCTAAGCAATCTCATGGAGGCTGGACGCAATGCGGGCGAGGAAACCGAGTCCCTGATCAGATCGCTGGACGCCTTGAAGGGACCGGTGGTGTTCGTTTCCAGCCAAGTGGAGCAAGGCGTCATTCCCGACAACAAGCTGGCGCGGGATTTCGTCGACGCGGCGGGGGGGCTTCATCAATCCATGGCCCTGGCCTCCGACAGGGTCGTCTTGATTACCGCCGGTCTGCCGACGATTCTCAAGGACGTAAATCTATGAAAATTCCGGCCACCGTGATCACCGGCTTTCTCGGCGCCGGCAAGACCTCCCTGCTGCGTCATGTGCTGGAGAATGCGGGCGGCAGACGCATCGCCGTGATCATCAATGAATTCGGAGGCCTTGGCTTCGATCGCGAGATGCTCTTGGGCTGCCCGGTTGCGGGTTGTGGCGGCGACGATGTCGTCGAGCTGGCCAACGGCTGCATCTGCTGCACGGTGGCCGACGAATTCCTGCCCACCATGGAGATGCTGCTGGAGCGCCCGGAGCCGCCTGATCACATCGTCATCGAGACCTCGGGCCTGGCCCTGCCCAAGCCCCTGGTCAAGGCCTTCAATTGGCCCGAGGTGCGCTCGCGCGTCACCGTTGACGGCGTCATCGCCGTGATTGACGCCCCCGCCGTCGCCGCAGGGCGTTTCATGGGACGATTCGCCGAGAACCCGGGCGCCGTTCAGGACGAGCGGGAGGCCGATGAGGCCCTGGATCATTTGGCTCCCCTGGAGGAAGTGTTCGAGGACCAAATCCTTTGCGCCGATCTGGTGGCGCTCAACAAGGTGGATTTGCTCGACGAAACGGCCTTGTCGTCGGTGCGCGCCGTGATTTCCGGGATATCCCCAGGGGGAGCTAAGGTGAAAATAGTGGACTCCGTGCATGGCGCCGTTGACGTGCGCGTGGTCCTCGGCCAAGGCTGCGCCGTCGAGGATCATATCGAGGGCAGGGCGTCCCGCCACGACGGCGGCGGCGACCACAACCACGATGATTTCGATAGCTTCGTCGTCCACTTGGAGGCCATAAGCGATCCCAAGGAACTTGAAACGCGCATCAGGCTCGCCACCGAGGCCCATGATATCCTGCGCGTCAAGGGCTTCGTCCATGTGACGGACAAGGACATGCGCCACGTGGTCCAGGGCGTCGGCGGACGCATCCAGCGCTATTACGACCGCCCCTGGCGTCCGGATGAGGAGCGTGGCGGACGGTTGGTGGTGATCGGCCAAAAGGGTCTGGACCGGACCGCCATTCAAGCGGCGCTGACCAGCGGCTCTTCATAGAAAGCCGCGGCATATGATCCGCAAATGTTCCATTATTTTGCGGATAATAATCTTGACATTTGCAGGTTTCTTCTATATATTCCCTGTATGTGGAATTGGAGCATTGATGGCGTCAAGGTTTTCGTTGAAATGACAAGACATGTTTACATATGTCCATGGATGCCTACATTCCCTATGAAATTTGGCTATGTTTTGTTTGATATCAATGGATTAGGGCGAAATTGCCTTGATTTTACGGGGCGGAAGCGCTTTAAAACGCGCTGAAAATGGATTTTTTGGCTCATGATCTTGAATGCCGTGATTAGAGTTTTGTTTATCAACGTGGGGTTGGTTTGCTTATTTCTGCAGGCTGCGGCTGTTCCGGCCTGGGCGGGCGCCATCAACAAGTCTTCTTCCGATGTCTACGCTCAGGCCCTGATTCTGTCCGTCCTGGTGGAGGAGTTGAGAGCGAAGGCGAACGTCAAAAGCCCCTGGCCCGGGACGCTGGCGCAAAAAAACAAGGCGCCCCGCCATGTGCTGCAAAAGGCGTTGGAGGTCCTGAAAAAAATCAATCGTTTGCGGGAAAACAGGGGCATGGGGGCGGTGAGCGCGCCCCCTTATCCGGCGCGTGAAGTTACGCCTAACGGAGGCGTTTCGGATGGTTGAGCGCCTGGCCGGCGAGATGCGCCTGTTGGTTCCGGACGCTGCTCTTGAAACCGGAGCCAAGCTGGTGGGCAAGACGCCCGCCGATGACTACCGGCGGCTTTGGAGCGTCTCGCGGGCTCTTGACCCCCTGCTTGGGGTTCGTGGCGTCACGCCCAGCGATGTCCACGCCCAAAGCGTATGGGTCGTAGGTTTGGCGCGGTTTCTGCGGATGACCCAAAATCTCCTCGGGGACGTGAAAAAGCCCAAACGCCCCTTGGGCAAACATCCCAATCACGCAATCGCCGCAGCCTATAAATTGCTGGAGCGCATCGCTGGGGCGCAAAAAAACCTGTGGATGGAGCCCGTACAGGTTCCCAAGCCTCCAAGGCCGGTGGAGACGCCGGCCGAAGTGTACGACGCCCTTCAGATCGTTATCGCCGAAATGCAGAGCATTAAGCACCGCCTGGGCGTACAGCGGCATATCTCCGAACCTGCGCCGGAAAAGGGCAAAACACCCGATGACGTGATCCTGGGCGGCGAGGGCTTCTCGTCCACCGACGTCTACCGGAAAACCCAGGAGGTCATCGCCGAGATCGAGTTGATTTCCCGACATCTGAACCGTTACAAGGATCACCGCTTGCCGCCCTTGGCCGCCGGGAAAACGTCCGACGACGTGATCGCAAACGCCATCGCCGTATTGGAGCATATCGAGCGTATCCAGCGGTGCGCCGGCATCTACGCGAAGCAGCCGCCCGTTCCCCGGCAAGGCGAAGAAGTCACGCCCAGCGACGTTTATAATCTGTTGAGCGTCGTCCAGGCCGAATTGATAACGCTCAAAGGGCGCCTGGGCGTCGCCAAGGAGCCCGAGCCCATTGAAAAAGCCCCGGGAAACAAGACTCCGGGCCATGTTTTACAGATGCTGGATTTCGCCCATATCCTGCTCACCGATCTGCTGGCGTTTGACCGTCACGGCGGAGCGCGGCCATGAGGTTCACCCTTCCCCTCAAGTTCGGACTGTTCTCCCTGATCATTACCTTGGCTGGAGTGATGGGAATGGCGGGCCTTTCTTATCAAAGCTCCGATGAACTGCTCCAGCGTCAAGCCCTGGTGCGCCTGGCCGACGAGATCGCGCGTGAAAAGGAAGTTTTAAAAAGCAAACTGGGAACCTTGGCCGAGGACGTGTGGTTCCTGTCCAGCAGTCCCGCCACCAACGGCATTATCCGCTCGGTCCACGGCGGCGCCGACGATGCCGAGAACATGACCCTGGAGCTCTGGCGCAAGCGCCTGGAGACTTTGTTCAAAACAGTTCTTCAACAGCGCGCCTCCTACAGCCAAATTCGGGTTATCGGCGTGGCTGACGTGTGGAACGCGCCGGGGCGGGCGTCAAGGCGACTCCCATCACGGAACTGCAACGGAAGGGGGACCGCGCCTATTTCAGAAAAACAAGCTCTCTAAGGCCGGGTGAAATCTATTTTTCCCATATCAACCTCAACCGGGAGCAGGGTAAAATCTCTTATCCGCCGGAGACGGTTCTGCGCACCGCCGTTCCCATCTTCGATGAAAAAGGTAAAGGTTTCGGCATTGTTATCATTAACGTGAATTTCGATATTTTCGCTTCTTCGCTTTACGAGGCGCCCGAGAACATTTTTTACTTCCTGACCAACGAGCAAGGCGACTATCTGATACACCCTCTGCCGGACAAGCGCTTGGCGTTCGAGCGGAATCTCCGGGCGAATTATTTGGATGATTTTCCAAAGCAAAAGGCGCGGAAATTAAGCGTCGACGGGCGCCGGGACCATTTGCGCGCTTTTTATCCCGGCATGGGCCTGGGGCTTGCGTTGGATCGCCTAAGTTTCGAAGACTGGGGCCTGCCCAACCGCTTTTTCACCCTTGGCGCGGTGGCGAAGCTTTCTGTCTTGAAGGAGCAATCCAGCGATCTGCTCAACCGTCTGTTCCTGCTGGTGGCGCTGATTACGGTGGTCCTCGTTCTGGTCACCATGGTTTTCGCCAGACGCGTCACCCAGCCGATCCGCCATCTCACGGCGCTGGCCAACCGGATCGCCGGCGGCGAAGTGGTGGAGGCCCCCGTGCAGGGCGATGACGAAATCAGCCAGCTCGCCGGCGCCTTCAACACCATGCTGGCGCGCTTGAACGCCTCCCACACGGAGCTGCGCGAGGTCGCCGATTCATTGGAGGAGCAGGTTCTGGAAAGAACCCGAGACTTGGTGGACGCCAACAAGGAAATCAGGAATTTCGCCTACATCGTTTCCCATGACCTGCGCTCCCCCCTGGTCAGCATTCAGGGCTTCTCCGGCGAGTTGAAGGAGGATTTGGCGGATGTCAAAACCATTGTGGGCGGCGTTAAGGGCCTGAAGGAAAACCAGAGAAAGAAGCTGGATGAACTCCTGAACAACCGGATTCCCGAAGCGCTCGACTTCATTGACGCCTCGGCCGGGAACATGGACCGACTTATCAACTCGATCCTCAATTTGTCCCGGGTGGGGCGCCGCGATCTCAAAATCGAAGACGTGGATTCGCGAAAAATCATTGGTGAAAATCTGAAGGCCCTCGTCCACCGGATCGAAGCGGACGGCGTCAAGGTCGTCACCGGCGAGATGCCGGTGGTGCAGGCGGACGCCCTCGCCCTGGAGCAGATTTTTCTAAACCTGCTGGACAACGCTATAAAATATTTGTCTCCTGATCGCCCGGGAATTATAGACGTCAGCGCCGAAACCGTGGACAAGACGACAGTGTTTCACTTCAAGGATAACGGCGCCGGAATCGCCAAGGGCGATATTCCTCTGATCTTTGACCTGTTCAAGCGCGTCGGCGAACAGGAAACGGAGGGCGAGGGAATGGGACTCAACTATGTGCAAACCCTGGTCCGCCGCATGGGTGGGCGTATATGGTGCGACTCTGAACTGGGTAAGGGATCCATTTTCAGCTTCTCCTTGCCGGAAGAAGCGAAATTGCGCGCCAGCTTAAAGGAAATCACGCGCCAGCTTGAGGGATACAAGGAATGACGCCATGAATCCAGTGACCATCCTGCTTGTTGAGGACGATCCCGCGCACGCCGCGCTGATCGAGCGGAACTTAAAGCGGTCCGGCTTCACCAACGACGTCATCAAGTTCGTGAACGGCAAACAGGTGACGGACTACATTTTTTCCGAAGGTGAGTACGCGGGCGAAAAGCATCCCAAGCATATGCTGGTTCTGCTCGATATCAACATGCCCGTGATGAACGGCGCCGAGGTTTTGCGCCGCCTCAAGGGGAACGAAAAGACCAAGGATATCCCCGTCATTATGCTCACCACAACCGATGACCAGACGGAAATTGACAACTGCTACAGGATAGGGTGCAACGCCTATGTGGTCAAACCCGTGGGCCATGCCGGATTCACCAAGGTTATCAAGGACCTCGGCCTGTTCGTGAACATCATGATGTCACCGACTAATGGCGGATAGCTACAAGCCAAAAGTTCTCTACATGGAGGACGACCAAGCCCTGGCCCACCTCGTCCAGCGGCGCCTGACCAAGCGTGGTTATACTGTTCATATGGCCGCCAATGGGCGTGAAGGCTTGTACATGATTAAGAGGACGGGTTACGACGTCGTCGCCCTCGACCTTAAAATGCCTAGAGTGGGCGGCATGGAGGTTCTCAAAGCTCTTGCGGGCATGGAGTCAGGCCCACCGGCGATCGTTGTGTCCGGGGCCGGCGACTTGACGGTGGCGATGGAGGCCTTGCGGCTCGGCGCCGCTGATTACGTGGTTAAGGAGCCCGGAAACACGTTCCTCGACCTTCTGGAAAATTCCATCCGCAAGGTGCTAGAGCGGGGCCGGCTCATAAAGGAGAAGAAGCGGGCGGAAGAGGAATTGCAAAAAGCTCACGATGAACTTGAAAAACGCGTTGAGGAAAGAACCCGGGAATTGCAAAAGCTGACCAGCGCTATCGAACAAAGCCCGGTCATGATTTTTATCACCGATCCCAACGGAGTCATCGAATACGTCAATCCAAGTTTCACGGAAATGACGGGCTATTCGCCTGAGGAAGCCGTGGGTCAAAATCCACGCATCCTGAAGTCCGAAGGAACGCCCCCGGAAAAGATCAAGGATCTTTGGGAAACCATCACATCGGGGCGCCAATGGCGTAGTGAAATCAAGAATAAGCGTAAGGATGGCGAATATTTTTGGTCGGCGGTGTCCATTTCTCCCATCAAGTCGGAAAATGGCGACATTACCCATTTTGTCGCCATGCACGAAAACATCACGGAGCACAAGAAATCTCAGGAAAAGCTTAAGCTGGCCAAGGAGCAGGCGGAGATCGCCAACCGCGCCAAGTCGGAATTGCTCGCCAACACCAGCCATGAGCTGCGCACCCCGCTGAACGCCATCATCGGTTTTTCGAACTCCCTCAGGAATGAAACATTCGGCGCCCTCGCAAATGACAAACAGCGGGAATATGTCAACGATATTTTTTCGTCCGGCGAACACCTTCTTGAACTCATTAATGACATCCTGGACGTGGCGGCGGTTGAAGGCGGCCGTCTTGAGCTTCATGATGAGAACCTGGTTGTGAGCGACCTCGCCGAGGCGGTCATGCGGATGGTTTCCTCCCGCGCGAAAGCAGGCAATCTTAAACTGTCTTGCGATATCAAAGAGGATTCTCCCCATCTCCTCGCCGACCCGCGCCGGGTCAAGCAAATCATTCTCAATCTGTTGTCAAACGCCGTCAAATTCACGGAGGAAGGGGGCGAGGTCGCGTTCAAGGCGCAACTTAGCGATGACGGTTCACTGTCGTTGATTATCAGTGATACAGGCATTGGCATGGATGAACTGGGCATCGCCAAGGCAATGACGCAATTCGGCCAAGTCGATAGTAAGCTTGCAAGAAAATACGAAGGCACGGGCCTTGGGTTGCCGTTGACCGAGGGACTGATCGAGTTGCATGGCGGCTCTTTGAAAGTTGAAAGCGCTTTGGGGAAAGGGACCACGGTGACGGCGCAATTTCCCAAGGAGCGGGTTACCGAATAAGCCATGCACCTGCTTGCCGCCCAGCCTGGAGGAATCGCCGACGGATCAAAAGCCGTTGATCTGGAGCAGAGCCCCGGCGACATTGTCGTGCTTTCCGCTGCGGATTCCGAGCTGTCCTGCTTGGCCGCCGCCTTTGCTGAGTTGGGTGGCGAGGGCTTTCCCACCTTAAGGCTGGCTAATTTGCTGCACCTGGGCCACAACATGTCGGTGGACCTCTATGTGGAGAACGTCATCGCCAAAGCCCGGCTGGTGGTTGTTCGCCTTCTGGGAGGGCGCGGCTATTGGCCCTACGGCGTCGAGCAGGCGTCGGCCGTTTGCCGGGAAAACGACATTCCCGTGGCGTTTTATCCCGGCGACGACCAGCCCGACGCCGAATTATCCGCATTTTCGACGTTGCCGGACGATGTCACGCACCGTCTGTGGCAGTACGGGGTTCATGGCGGCATGGACAACGCCCGGGATTTCCTGCGGTTTTCGGCAAGCCTCATCGGCTTTGACGTCGAGTGGCGGGAGCCCAGGCCGCTGCTGCG
>ENA-ORDP01000467-ORDP01000467.1-marine-sediment-metagenome-genome-assembly--contig:-NODE-467-length-26460-cov-8.097785_pt1 | contig 26460 bp, 21 predicted proteins | sample MGYA00248627_ERZ508539 | MGnify/ENA primary metagenome ERZ508539 (study PRJEB26208, sample SAMN05571518) | marine sediment metagenome | biome: deep sea; feature: Hydrothermal vent; material... | reverse complement strand
CTCTCCTTCCCATAGGTTTTCTCTGTCACGGTGCGACCGTGACAGCCCTTAAAAAATTTCTATTTATGGTGGAGAGATCAATTTATTTAATAAATTTGAATAAACATTAATCCATCAAATCCTTTTCATCTGTAGGTTCTGATATTGAGTCAATCATTTTGTTTTTATCAATAATTACTGCTGTTAATTTATTATCGGAATAAGCGGAAGTATCAATATAAAGAGTATTACTTTTTTCATCATATTTTACTTCTTTCTGTCTTGTGTGTCCCACAACCTGCAGCTTACCCAAATTTACCAACTTATTCCTAGTCCAAACAATACTGCCCTCACTTAACAAATTATCCTTCACTATTTTATCTAAAGCCGGTACGTCCAATTTACCGTTATTAATTATATCATTTTTAAAGCCGGCAGAAATTCCGGCGTGCGAAATAAAACAATCATCCAAATTATAATACATCGGCGTTTCTTCAATAAGTTTCAAATGCTTATCGAATTTATCGTAGTGTCCATTGTATGACATAATAGTTGTTTCGTAGCCGTTGTATATCCAGTTTCGTCCCATATCGCTGAAGGGATTTTTCATAAAATGATAAAACATTAATTCGTGATTGCCCGGAACAAATTTTATCTTTTTTGAAATAACATATTCTATAACCTCATAACCGAATTTCCCCCTATCAATAAGATCACCAACACTGTAAAGAGAGATTTTGGGATATTTTTTTCTTACTTTTTTTACTAATTTTTTTAGGGTGTTAAAACAACCGTGGACATCACTTATTATAGCTTTCATATTTTAAATGTGATAATTCTCTTTTGCAAATTTTGTTAATTCATCACGGAATTTTGGGTGCGTAATTTCTATCAATGCTCTTGCTCTTTCTTGTATGCTTTTTCCAAAAAGATAAGCAATACCATATTCCGTAACCACATAATGAACGTCCCCTCTTGATGTTACAACCCCTGCACCGGGATTTAACATCGGAACTATTCTTGAAATTTTTCCATCTTTTGTTACCGATGGTAAAGCAATTATAGGTTTTCCTCCTTCTGAGTGAGCGGCACCTCTAACAAAATCAACCTGCCCGCCAATACCACTGAATAATTTAGTCCCTATTGAATCGGCACAAACCTGTCCGGTCAGGTCAATTTCAATAGCAGAATTTACGGCAATCATTTTATTGTTTTTTGCAATTACAAACGGGTCATTAACATATTCCTGCCTGTGGAATTCCACTACCGGGTTATTGTTGATAAAATCGTATGTCTTTTTTGTGCCAAGAACAAAACCGACAATTATTTTACCGGTGTGTAATGATTTTTTTTCTCCGTTAACTATTCCCATTTCAACCAGGTTTACAAGTCCGTCGGAAAACATTTCCGTGTGGATTCCCAAATCATTTTTCTGCATCAGGTATTTCATCATTGAATCAGGTATAGCTCCAATTCCCATTTGAAGAGTTGATCCGTCATCTATTAAACTTGCAATCTTTTCCCCAATCATATCATAGATTTTTATAATTTCAGGGCTTGAGTTTGGATCTACCTGCGGAAGTTCTTTTATCGGTTCATTGTTTTCAACTATATAATCTATTTTATTTATGTGTATAAAACTATCACCAAGTGAACGCGGCATTTCAGTATTTACCTGAGCAATTACTGTTTTTGCAAGTTCCGTTGGTGTTTTTATATTTCCAACATCAACTCCAAAACTGCAAAACCCATGTTCATCCGGCGGTGATACGTGAATTAAAGCAACGTCTACTTTAAGTCTTCCTTTCTTAAATAATAAAGTAACTTCGGATAAGAAAATCGGTATGAACTCCGCTCTGCCTTCGTTTATTGCAGTGCGTGTATTTTTACCCATAAAAAAAGCTTTGTGTTTAAAATGCTTTTCCATTCCGGGTTTTGTATAAGGCAGATCGCCTACAACGAGTACGTGATATATATTAACATCGAACAACTCGTTTTTTCTTTCCACCATTGCATCAATTAATTTTAGGGGAACGGCACAGCCGGGTTGTACAATTAAACTATCACCCGATTTTATAATCTTAACGGCATCTTCTGCTGAAACAACTTTGTTCTTATAAAGTTTTATCAAGTTTGTTGAAAAACTATTTGTTTTAATATTTTCAGTTATAGTCATAAATATAAATCCAATTACATATCAATAAATAATTACAAATTAATTATTTAATTAGTCGAAAAAATTCTTAACGGTCTGTACTCAACATCAAAGGTATCGGATAGAATTTCTTTTGTACAAAACCCTTTGTAGGTACAAACACCGCGTGCTAAACCGGAGTTTCCCATTAAAATATTATCCAAACCGTTATTTGCAATATCCAATATAAAATTAATAGAAGCATTGTTAAGCCCGTAACTTGCTGTTCTTGAAACAATCGCAGGCATATTAGGAACACAGTAATGAATAACACCGTGTTTCTCAAAGACAGGATCAGACAAGGTAGTTATCCTACTTGTTTCAATGCATCCGCCCTGATCAATAGAAACATCAATTATCACTGAACCGGGTTTCATTTCTTCAACCATTTGTTCAGTAACAATGTGTGGTGTTTTTTCTCCTTTTATTAGTACGGCTCCAATAAGGACATCGGCAAATTTTACTCCCCTTGAAATGGTGTAGGGATTTGCCATTACTGTTGTTACTTTTTTATTAAATAACAGTTCAATATCTTTTAAGCGGTTAAGATCATTATCTATTACTATTACTTGAGCTCCCCTCCCCAGTGCTGCTCTTGCGGCGGTTTTACCGACAACACCTGCACCCAAAATAACTATTGCCGCGGGTGCTACACCTGTTATTCCTCCTATCAGTATTCCACGACCTTTACCTGAAAAATTTTCCAAATATCTTTCTGCTAATTGAATGGAAAGCTGCCCCGCTATTTCACTCATTGAATGTAAAACCGGAAGTTTCCCATCCTGCTCAATAAGTTCGTAACCAAAGGCGGTGATTTTCTTGTTCAGTAATTCCTCAATTGTTTTTTTACTACCTACGGCGAGATGTAAAAAAGAAAAAAGTACTTGATCAGGCAGAAGCATCTCGAGTTCATTTTCCAAAAGCGGCGCAACTTTTACCAATAACTCGGAACGTCCAAAAACTTCTTCCGGACTAAAAACAATTCTTGCTCCAATTTTTTCAAATTCTTCGTCAGAAAAATGACTGCCTTCTCCGGCTTTGCTTTCAATATAAACAGTATGTCCTGCTCTAATCAAAGCATCAACACCGGCAGGTGAAAGAGCTATTCTTTTTTCTTCTTGTGCTACTTCTTTAGGTATACCAATTAACATATTAATATCCTCTAATTCACTGATGAAAATTACCCATTACAAAATTTATTAACAATAAATAGTTAATAATTCAAAAGTTATATTTTAATTTAAATGGGAGTTAAAGGCTTTTTACCTTTTAAAACATTTACAACATTTTTTGCAGCAAGCATTGCCATAGCAGTTCTTGCTTCAATTGTCGCACTGCCGATATGCGGTGCTAAGACAACATTTTTTAACTTTAATAATTCCGGATGTATTTTAGGTTCATTCTCGTAAACATCTAACCCGGCAGAAAATATTTTGCCTTTTTTCAGTATTTTTACCAGCTCTATTTCATCTATAATATTTCCCCTTGCTGTATTGATAATAACGGCATTGCTTTTTAACAATTTTAAATTTTCTTTATTTAATAAATGATAAGTTCTTTCGTTAGAAGGAACGTGTAAAGAAATAAAATCGGAAATTTTTAACAATTTATTTAACGATGTTTTTTTTGCCTTTAACTCTTTTTCCATTTTTTTATTAACGGAACGGGAGTGATAGATTATTTTTGCTCCAAAGGCATAGGCTCTTTTTGCCGTAGCTTCACCTATTCTGCCGGCACCTATTATTCCGAATATTTTGTTTTTAATTTCATATCCTAAAAGCAAGTCCGGTTTCCAATGTTTAAATTTTCCATCATCAATTAATTTTCTACTTTCGAATAATCTGCGGGAACAGGCAAGTGCTAATGTCATTGCCAAATCGGCTGTTGAATCAGTGAGAACATCGGGTGTATTTGTTACCATTATATTTTTATGTTTTGCATAATCAACATCAATGTTTTCATAACCCACAGAATAACAAGCAATAATTTTACATTTGTTCATATTGTCAATTACTTCTTTGTCAATTTTATCAGTAAGCAAAGGAATTAACGCATCTACATTCTTAATATTCTTCATTAAAATATTTCTCGGAATGGGTTTGTCCTCTTTATAAACCGATACTGTAAATCCTTTATCCCTTAAATGTTTTATTGCTTTGGATTGAATTTTTCTTGTTATATATACTTTCATAAATAAATAGCCGAAGATTTGTTAAAAATAGTTTTCAATTCTAAGTCGTTTTATAAATTTAAATAGGATTTGTTGTTTATTCAAATATTAAAAATTATTTTGTATAATAAGCGAAAATAAATTCAGCTTATATACGTAATAAACCTGTTGGCAGACAGACAGGTTTATTGAGATGTTCTAAGTCATTTAATAAACCAAGAAATAATTTTTATGGATTTAATTTATAAACTTATCGACAACGAAAAAGCCAAACAATATGAATTGCATATTGATGAATTAGTAGCAAGAGTTGAATATATGAGAGTTCAAAATAACATCTACTTAACTCATACTGAAGTTCCGGTCAAACTGGAAGGAAAAGGCATAGGTGCTGCTATTGTAAAACTGGTTTTTCAAGATATTGAACAAAAAAATTTAACGCTTGTCCCTTTATGTCCGTTTGTAGCATCGTATTTAAAACGACACCCGGAATGGAAAAAATTAGTATTAAAAGGAATAAATATTAAATAGTTATGAAGACTAATAGATTAGAAGCTTTTAGCGATGGCGTTCTTGCAATTATCATTACCATTATGGTATTAAAACTCAAGACTCCGGAAGAAGCAACCTTAAAGGCACTTATTCCCAAAATTCCAATATTTATAAGTTACTTATTTAGCTTTATCTACATTGGTATTTATTGGAACAATCACCATCATTTATTTCAAATAACTGAAAAAGTAAACGGAAAAATACTATGGGCTAATCTACATTTGTTGTTTTGGTTATCATTGATACCGTTTACTACTTCGTGGATAGGTGAAAATTATACTGTATCAGCGCCGGTAGCACTGTATGGGTTTGTGTTGTTAATGAGTGCCGTTGCTTATTTTATTTTGCAGGGTGCTATCATAAATAATCATAGTGATGATTTTGTTTTGAGAAAAGCCATCGGCAAAGATATAAAAGGAAAGATGTCCCTTTTCTTATATCTTGCCGGTTTATTTTTATCATTTGCGAATACTTGGATTGCCATTGCATGTTATATAATTGTGGCGGTTATGTGGTTTATTCCTGATAGACGTGTCGAAAATAATATAAAATAATTGGAATCTACAATTATGAAAACAGTACTGCACGAAGCAAATATAAGAGGACAGGGTAATCTCACGAATTCTGAATCCACATTATTCAGTCTTTATGTGTAATAAACCTGCCTGCCGATAAGCGGGAGTAATGCGTTTATTGCAATGTTGGCTACCGTTATAACTGAAATCAAAATAAAGGAAACTCTATCTATTAGTTTCAAAAACAAATAGATGAGTCTGCTCTAAAAAGGTATGTTTAACAAAATAATATTTTGTTTTTGTTCAAAATTTTGACCCGTTTTTCTCATAATTAATCTTTTTAGACCTGCCTATGCCGAAACGGCTACGTGCAGGCAGGTTTGACTCATAAATAATTTTAAATATGATACAAAAGAAAATTTTATCCCCATTTCAAAAATTTCTTAAAATTGAAAGTTTTAGCGGAATTTTATTATTGACGGCAACGATGATTGCTCTTGTTTGGGCGAATTCACCGTTTGGAGATAGTTACCAATCACTTTGGCAATATAAAATTGGTTTCACAACGCAAAGTTTTGAATTAAACAAGCCCATAATATTATGGATTAACGATGGTTTAATGGCAATTTTCTTTTTCTTAATCGGATTGGAAATTAAAAGAGAATTCCTAATCGGAGAATTAAATTCTGTTAAAAAAATATCTTTCCCGCTCTTCGGGGCATTAGGCGGAATGTCAGTTCCTGTTTTGTTGTTTTTAGTACTAAATCAAAATCCTGAAACGCTTAAAGGTTGGGGAATACCAATGGCTACGGACATTGCTTTTTCCTTGGCAATATTAAATCTTTTAGGTAACAGAATTCCTTTAAGTCTTAAAATATTTTTGACAGCTTTTGCAATTGTCGATGATATTGGTGCGGTATTGGTAATTGCTGTATTTTACAGTGGAAACATTAATATAGGTTTGTTGGTTGCCGCATTAATACTATTGGGAATATTATACACATTATTTTTTAAAGGATATTATTCTAAATTCTTAATTATTATTTTCGGTGTAATAATTTGGATTCTATTCCTAAAATCCGGTATTCATCCGACGATTGCAGGAATTTTATTAGCTTTTTTAGTTCCTGTTAGACAAAAAATTGATACACCTGCATTCATAGATAATTTAGTGAACATAACCAACAATATTAAACAAACTGCAATAACAAAAAAACCAATCCTAACCAAAGAACAAATTGAACAGATTGATGATTTGGAAGACTGGACTAATAAATATCAATCTCCACTTCAGCATTTGGAACATAAATTACACAATTGGGTTGCTTATTTTATTATTCCTGTTTTTGCATTAGCTAATGCAGGGGTGCTTATAAATAGTAATATTGTTTTAGAAACAGCACTAATAAGGAATATAATTATTTGTTTGGTTTTAGGTAATAGTATCGGCATTTCATCTATTATACTATTTGTTAAAAAAATAAAACTCATTGAAGTTCCAAAAGAAATTAGTAATCGGCAAATTATAGGAGTTTCATTTTTAGCTGGAATTGGATTTACTATGGCTATTTTTATTGCGAGTTTAGCTTTTGAAAATAGTCCAACTTACATTGCCTCTGCCAAAATTGGAATACTTATCGGTTCTTTTATTTCCGCATTAATTGGTTTTATTATTTTAAGATTAAAAACAAATAAAAAAACGTTAGCCAACACCGTTAGAAGCAATTAAGTATTTACAAATCTTCTCAAATATTTACCAAAATATATTTATTTAGGATTTGTTGTTTATTCAAATATTAAAAATTACTTTGTACAATAAGCGAAAATAAATTCAGTTTATATGCATAATAAACCTGCCTGCTACAGACAGGTTTATTGAGACGTTGGGCATAAGCTTCCAAAAAATGGATACGAAAGACAAAATTGAAGTTGGCTTTGTAATTAGTAACAGAAAATTTCGTATTTTTGAACATTAACTGTATAAAAAACATAACAAAAAAAGGGAAAAACTATGAGACACAGACAAATATATGAAGTGCCAACTGATAAAAGAATTATAATAAAACTCCCTCAGACTTTTAATAACAAAAAGAAAATTTTGGTAATCCTTGATGATAGTGTTGACATACAGACCCAGAAACTGGAACAATTGAGAAAAGCTCCAAATGACCCGCTTTTCATGACAGACATGAAAGAAGTGGAAAAAGATTTCAGCTCCATTGACTCAGAAACATTATGAAGACCATCAAAAAATGGAGCATCTGGAAAGCGGGACTTGACCCAGTTGTAGGATCAGAACAAGGAAAAACACGACCAGTACTGGTTATTAGCGAGACAGAAATAAATAAAATACTTCGAGTTATAAATGTACTTCCATTGACAAGCTGCAAACGAGGAAGAACAATATACCCAAATGAAGCACTTCTAAAATCGAAACAATTCGGACTTGAAAAGAACTCTATTGTACTCTGCTACCAAATACGAACCCTTGACAAAAAACGACTCCTATCAGAATATGGAGTAATAGACGACCCAGACAAACAAACAGAAATTATAGAATCATTATGCTTTCAATTAGGTATCGAGAGATTGGGTGTCAGCAACTAACAACAGCCATAAAATATAGAGCAGACAAGGGTTTCAGCGAGTTTAATGCTCTTAACAAACTTTTATTTCGCTCTGCGACAGGGACACAGTTCCAAAAGACCTATATTTCATAGCCAAGCTGTTTGTTTACATTAAAACAGGAAACGGATATGGACGACGGACCAAAATACTTTGATGATGACGGAACAGAGGTGAATCCTAACTTCTACCCGCAAACCACAGCTTTGTTTAAGTTGCAAAAAGAACGATGACCCAAACGAAGGGATCCTTTGCAATTTGAATCGACTTGACCAGAAGGACGAGCAAGAATTCAAATGCTTTGCTTATGAAAATTTTAACGACAAAAACAAATCTTAACAACCTTGAAATCGTTTTATACAAACAGGATAAAAAAGAATACATTTCCACTATAAGTTATTCTGTAAATTTATCTATGACTTGTTGTTTGTTCAAATATTAAAATTTATTTTGTGTAATAAAGCAAATGGATAAAAGATTTTGAAGGTACATTATTTAAGGGGTAAAGCTATGGAAGAAAATAAATCACAAATTATTATTTATCAAACCGAAAGCGGGGAGACTAAAATTGATGTACGGTTTCAAGACGAAACTGTTTGGTTAACACAAAAACTAATAGCGGAATTGTTTCAAACCACACCGCAAAATATTACACTACATCTGAAAAATATTTACGAAGAGGATGAATTAAAAGAAATTTTAACTTGTAAGGATTTCTTACAAGTTCAAATTGAGGGTAAACGACAAGTTAAACGCAGGCAGAAGTTTTACAATCTCGATGCTATAATTTCCGTCGGTTACCGCATCAAATCACATATTGCCACTAAGTTTCGACAGTGGGCAACTAAGTATTTACGAGAATTTATAATTAAAGGATTTGTTTTAGATGATGATCGCTTGAAGAATCCGGATGTACCTTTTGATTATTTTGAAGAACTTTTACAGCGAATTCAAGAAATTCGCACATCAGAGAAACGCTTTTACAGAAAAATTACAGACATCTTTGTAACAAGCGTTGATTACGATCCCACATTAGGAATAAGCATTAATTTCTTCCAAACTGTACAAAACAAACTACACTGGGCAATTACAGGTAAAACAGCAGCGGAAATAATTGATGAAAGAGTTGACAGCACAAAATCCAATATGGGTTTAACCAATTGGCGCGGTAACAAAATAAGAAAATCGGATGTTGGAATAGCAAAAAACTATTTAAACGAAAAAGAGTTGCGAACGTTAAATAATTTAGTTGAACAATACTTAATTTTTGCCGAGGGACAAGCTCTACGGAAAAAACCAATGTATATGAAAGATTGGATTAAAAAATTAGACGGATTTTTAAATCTTAATGACAGAGATATATTAAACGATGCCGGAAAAGTTACTCACGAGTTAGCAAAACAAAATGCCGAAAACGAATACGAAAAATTTAGGAGGAGTGAACAAAAAAGAATTGATTCTGCCGAAAGTGATTTTGACAAATTGATTAGGAAACTTCCAAAGAAGAAAAAATGAAGGGACTTCCATTCTTATTACCATTTTTTTCTTAATTGGTTATTAAAACTGTATTTTATAAATTTAATTAGGGCTTGTTGTTTATTTAAACATTGAAATTTAATTTTGTATAGTCTTGCTATACGCATTGCGTATAGCAAGATTATATGCCCAAATAGATAAAACTGAAAAAGGATCATCGAAATAAGTGAATTATGATTATTTTTATTAAATGAATAGATTGAAAAAAAATAACGAAGTTTATTTGAATTTAGTGAATGAAATTCGCGAAATAATTCATAATGCAAGAAATGACATTGCAAAAACCATAAACACCAAATTACTTGAAACATATTGGAATATTGGCAAATTAATAGTCGAGAATGAACAAAAAAACAAAATAAATCCAACATCGTCCAGACAAATAATACTTGAATTATCAAAAATCTTGTCCGCTGAATTGGGTAAAGGATTTTCAAGAGCTAACTTGTTTAATATGAGAAAATTCTACCTTGAATATCAAGATGTCCAAACGGTGTCTGGACAATTAAGTTGGTCACATTATTGTGAGTTGTTGATAATAGACGATAAAGAAAAAAGAGCTTTTTACACAAAAGAAAGTATTAATTCTAAATGGTCTGTTCGTGAATTAAAAAGAGAAATTAACAGTTCCTTATATGAAAGGCTTTTGTTATCGAAAGGTGAAGTTAATAAAAAAGATGTTTTAGAATTGTCGAAAAAAGGAATGGAAATAACAAAAGCTGAAGACATAATAAAATCTCCATATGTTTTTGAATTTCTTGGAATTCCTGAAAATAAACCATTGCTTGAAAAAGACCTTGAATTAAAATTAATCAGGCACATTGAAGAATTTCTACTCGAATTAGGAAAAGGATTTATGTTTGTTGGTTCTCAACAGAGAATCACAATAAACAATGTTCATTACTATGTGGATATGGTTTTTTACAATAAAATATTAAAAAGTTACATTCTCATAGAATTGAAAACGAGAAAATTACAAATTTCAGATGCAGGGCAACTTAATACATATCTAAATTATTACAAAACAGAAGTAAATGATTTTGATGACAATTCTCCGATTGGAATAATTTTATGTGCAGAAAAAGATGAAATAGCAGCTGAATACATTTTAGAAGGTTTTGATAATAATTTATTCGCATCAAAATTTGTATATGTTTTACCAAATAAAGAAGAATTAATTAAAGAAATAGAAAAAATAATGAATGAATAAAATCTGGGCATAATTTCCACAGGAAAGAATACAGATGTATATTTGTTAAATGGAAAATACTGAAATAAAAATTTATAGAACGCCGGAAGGGAATACTTCAGTAGAAGTCAAATTAGAAAAAGATACTGTCTGGTTATCTCAAAAACAAATAGCTGAATTATTTGAGAAAGATAGTGATACAATTGGACTTCATTTAAAAAACATTTATAAATCAGGTGAATTAGACGAAATTTCAACTACCGAGAAATACTCGGTAGTTCGTCAAGAAGGAAATCGAAAAGTAAATCGACAAATAAAACATTACAGTCTTGATACAATAATATCTGTCGGGTATTGAGTTAATTCAAAACGAGGTGTTCTTTTTAGAAAGTGGGCAGTAAAAGTTGAAGGATTTTTTTCCCCTCAAAGTTTTTTGTAGGCAAAAAAAACGAAGCCCGCAATCCCTTACGACAAATAGCCAAATCCTTATCCGAAGATTAATTTAACTATAAAAACAGCAGCCAAAATTCCGGTTGCATCTGCAATTAGTCCGGCGGGCAGAGCGTGTCTTGTTTTTTTAATATTAATTGCTCCAAAATAAAGTGCCAAAACATAAAAGGTGGTTTCCGTACTTCCGTAAAACGTTGAGACTAAAACACCGATGAAGGAGTCAGGTCCGTGCACGGAAATAACCTCGGACATAATTCCCAAAGAACCGCTTCCCGAGAGCGGACGCATAAGTGCCATCGGTACTGCATCCACGGGCATACCTATAAAATCAGTAATCGGATGAATTGCAAATTTTAGCCAATCCATTGCACCGCCTGCACGGAAGATGCCTATAGCTACAAGCATAGCAACCAAATAGGGTATTATTTTAACTGCAATTTTAAATCCTTCTTTTGCCCCTTCGACAAATTGTTCATATACTTTTACTTTTTTTATTAAACCGTAACCTAAAAAGACAACAATCAAAAGCGGTATTGCAAGTGCAGACAATAATTGTATTGCTTCTTTAAACAAAGAAACATTAATAAAAGAAAATGTAGAGGAGAGCGTCTTGCCTAAACCGGTTAGTGTAAATATTAAAATAGCGGCTAACAATAAACCGGTATAAGAAAAAAACTTTGAATTCTGTTTAATCCAGTTTTTAAATTCGCCTTTTTTTAGCGGAAATTTTTCTAACGTTTTTGCGGCAAAAATACCGGCTAATGTTGCAAAAGAAGATGCGAACAACGAAGTCCCTATTATTATAGCAGGGTCAGAACTACCCGCTGTTGCCCTAACGGCAATAGCAGCTGCGGGAATTAATGTAATACCGGCTGTGTTAATTGCCAAAAAAGTACACATAGCATTTGTGGCTGTTCCCTTTTCAGGGTTTAACTCCTCAAGTTCTTCCATTGCTTTTAGTCCGAACGGAGTTGCAGCATTACCCAGTCCGAGCATATTAGCGGAAATATTCATAATCATAGAACCCATTGCCGGATGATCGGTTGGCACATTTGGGAACAACCATTTTGTAAGTGGTTTTACTGCTTTGGCAATTGATTTAATTAACCCGGCATCTTCTGCTACCTTCATTACTCCAATCCATAAAGCCATAATGCCGATAAGTCCCAGAGCAATGTTAACTGCAATACCTGCGTATTGAAGTGCTGCATTTGTAACACTTTTTAATTTTGAAAATGATACTTTTTCAAAAATGATTTCAGCTTTATTATTTTTAAAATAAAGTGTAGCATTTATATCATTATCTTTACCCGATGCCTTTGCAATTGACTGCAAAACTTTCGGCATATTTTTATTTACAAGTAAAACTACTTTTGCTTCATTACTGTTTTTCTCAAAAGTTAATACCGAATTAAATGTAATATCAGAAGTAATGTTGTCATTATATGTTTTATTAAAAAGATTTTTATTTATTATAAGATTAGCTTTTACGGTTTTGGGATTGGCTTTTATTAAATTTTGATTTTCTTGAACAGAGATAGTAATCGGTTCATTATTATGGTATGTGTTTTCATTTATATCTATTAAATCAGTTGTTACTGCCGCACCGATTCCGAGAAACAACAATCCGATCCACACATAATTAAGCATCAATTATCCCTGGGAATGTTTTTGTTTTTTATAAAATAAATCTCTTTTTCATACGGAAAAGAATGAATTCCGTTTGTATTTTTTGCAATGATTTTTAAGATATGTTTGCCTTCGGTAATATTTGACAGATCAATTTTCAATAAATTATTTTTCGCATTAAAAGAATAATCATTGAATTTAACAGAATCAAATTTTACTACTATAGAATTTGGGTTAATATTTGTTGAATCTTCAATTATAAAATTTATCTCCCTATTATTAATACTAATCGAATCAATATCAGCGACAGGTTTAATAACCGGCATTCCCGCTTTAAAAAATCTGCTAATCCCTTTAAATATTCCCCAGGCTTCAATTCTATTAAATAAAGGAATTGTTAATCTCTGCGATTCAAAATGATGAGTAGTAAAACCGCCTTCGATTAGAACAGCAGGCATTTTTGAATTTCGTAAAACAGAAAAGCCGTCATCCGGGTAAATTATATAATCGGAATATGTACCGTCAAAAGAATATGGTCCGCCTGAATTACGCATAGCGTAGGACAAATCTCTTTGTATGTATTTTGCTAAATCATGGTTGACAGGATTATACTCATAATATTTGGGCTTAGCGTGATAATACGTTGACGTGTAGTTAGTCCAAATATCATCTGCTCTGCCGGGAGCGTTGTGATGGATACTGATAAATATATCTGCATTTAAACTATCTGCCATTCTTGAACGGTCTTTCAGTGCAATTGTTGTGTCTTTGTCCCTTGAAAGAAAAACAACTGCACCAGCCTGCCTTAAAAAAGTTGTAAGCGATAATGCTACATTTAAATTTATATCGGCTTCAATTGCATCACCTTCAAAGCCAATATTCCGCCTGTCTCCCCCACCGTGTCCAGGGTCGATAAATATTTTTTTGCTTTTTAGATAAGGTATATACTTTTCGATAAATTCAATTTTCTTTTTGGGATTTCTAAATTCTTTTGGTATTTCGTAATAAACATTTTTGCTACCGGAACAACCGTAAAAAAATTGAACAAGCAGAAAAGTAATAATGAAAAAAGAATTCCGTTTTATGTGATTATTTTTTCTCAATTAATAGTTCTATTTATTTTTTAATACAGTTGTTATTAGAATCGGCAAACAAACATTTGGAACAATGGTTTAGATTTTTTTTATAATTATTAATTCTCATATTATTTACAGCTTCTTTTAAATATCCACCGAACTCAATTAGTTCTTCTTTCGTAATAGATTTGGAATAAACATCAGCCGGATGTTTTATGAAAATTAATTTTATATCAATTTTTTCTATGTTATTATAAAGCTGCATTATTATATAAGCATAAAAATTTAATTGTGGTAAATAATTTTCAACCCTGTCTTTGATCTGCTCCTTTTGAATATTATCTGTTTTATAATCAACAATAGTAATTTTATTCTCTTCAAAAATTATTTTATCGATGATCCCGTATAAATAATAATCATTTTCTTTTAGATATACTTCAAATTCATTTTTATAGTTTTTGTACGAATTAATTTCACTAAAAATTGATGCTGTATAAAATTCCTTTAAATCATTTTTAATATCTTCTTTAAGAATGTTTTTTGTTTTGTCATTTAATATAATTTGATAATTCTTTTCGGTTAAAATAGAATTTAAATAATCATCTAATTCCTCATATTTTTTTTCTTTCTGCAGAATATTGTGTATTAATTTACCCTTTAATTCCGGCGGGTAATTTCCCAACCTCGAATTATTTTTTTCCGTTGGATCTTCATCTTGATCAAATTCGGAAGGATTAAACTCATACACTTTTTCCGTAGATTTTGTTTTATCATAATTTTTATAATTCTCATAAAGTTTTGTTAAACCAAGGTCATAAGTAAATTTATATTTTAACGGGCACTGTGTATAAACTGCTATTTTAGTTGCCGATATAATTTCTCCCGAAGGATGATCAACAATCTGATTTATATTAATTTTTATTTTTTTATCAATTAGGTCTTCAATATTTTCATTATGTTTTACAGACATCAATTCAATTGAATTTATTACCGGAATATTAATATCAATATCTTCAATTGTATTTTTGAAATTTTCATCGCTATTAATTAAACGTTTAAATTTTGTTGAAATATTTATCGTATCACTTTCATCATCAAATTTAATTGCCGATGATAGTATCCCCATAAAAGATTTTTTGCCATAATTTTTTTCTTTTGTTGAGGAAATAAATAAATAGTCTTTCGCACGTGTTATACCGACATAGAGCAAACGTTTTAATTCAGCTTCGTCTTTTTTACTATTAATAATATTTCTAATACTCAACAATGGGGGTTCAATAAAATCCTCATAATATCCATCGTCGGCAGGTAGTTTAGACAGTACACCAAATTCTTTATCAACAGTTACTTTTTTGCTTCTACTTATATTCTGCTCGCTGCACCTGTACAAAAACACGGCAGGGAACTCCAGCCCCTTCGCCTGATGTAACGTCATAATTTTAACAGCGAATGAATCCAAGTCCAAATTACTCTGAGCTTCATCGCTTATTTTTTCAATTGCACCCTTCAGATATTCAACATAATCATACAAGGTTGTAAAAGGCTTTTGAGAATAATTATTAGTGATGAATATTAATTTTTGAAGATTTGCGATCTCTTGTTTTCCATTTATTCGTGAAGCCAAAGTAGAAATGAAAGGCGACTCGGCAAATATCTTTCTTAACACAAATGATACTTCAGAACTTGAAGCAAGGTTTATATTTTCTTCTAAAATTTTAATAAGAGAATTATGCAGGTTATTAATCACGGAATAGTTTTTCAATTTCTGCCAAAAACTTTCACCGGGCTTTAAAGATACTTCAAACAAAGTACTGTCGGGTAAATTAAAAAACGGAGACCTCAAAATTCCGATTAAAGCCGTATCATTTTTTTTATCCAACAAAAAAGAGAAGTAATTATAAATATCGTAAATAGGCTGCCTTTGGTAAAATCCCTGTCCCCCTACAATAGTAAACGGAATCCTATACTTAACAAAAGCTGTTTCCAACTCTTTAAAGTATTTTCTTCTGCGGCAAAGTATTGATATATCCTGCCATTGAATATTTTTTTCTTCTCTCTGTTCGTTGATATTCCACTTATCCTCATTAACTAATTTTAATATTCTCTTTGCCGTCAATTCCGGTTCGGTAATCTCTTTATCCGTTTCATCATTATTCCCGGCTGATAAAATTTCTATTCTCCCTTTTATATCATCATTACGTGCACAAACAAGTTCCGAATAAGCGACTTCATTATATAACGGGTTGGGATTTGAAAATAAATCCCGAAATACGTAATTAGTAAAAGCGGAAATTACAGGCGACATCCTAAAACTATCCGGTAAAGAAAGAAGAGAATCGTTCCCCTCTAATTTCATAATATCATTTTTTGTTTTGCTAAAAATCTTCAGGTCGGCATCTCTGAAACTATATATACTTTGTTTTTCATCCCCCACAATAAAGAGATTACCTTTTTTCAAATAATCTAAAATCGGCAAGAATATATTGTACTGAAGTTCGTTTGTATCCTGGTATTCGTCTATCATTATGTATTTAAATTTCTTTTTCAGTTCGCTAATTACACCCGGATTAGAAATAATATCTTTTGTATACAAAAGAATATCCTCATAATCCAAGAAACCCAATTCCGTTTTTCTCATTTCATAATTTTCAAGACACGATTGAAAAATGTTTAACAGGCTTAGAGAAAATTCGGCTAATTTTTTATTTGTTACTCCTTCATTAATATCAAAATTTAATTTTAAAAGTCTTTCATAAAACTCTTCAATCAAATTTCTTTCCTCAGAAAATTGCAGGTAAGAATCATTTTTAAGATATCCTTGTTTGCGGACTGAATTTTTACTTGTTAAAAGATAGCTCCCTGTTTTTTTTAAGATTAATAATTTTCCCTTTAATTTATTTTGTTCACTTATTTTTAAAAGAAGTTGTTCAATCTCCAAACCATATTTATTATCCTTTTTATTTTTTAAAACATCATCATTTAAAAGTCCAATTTTTTCCGTCACATCTCTTAATTCATCGGCAAATATCTTGTCTAAATATTCATCATAAATTTTATTGTAATTATCGACTACATTATCAATATTGTTTTTATAAATATGATTTTGAATAGCCGAAATTTTTCGGCGTTCATATATAAGATTTGAAATTACTTCACTTAAAGAATTTTTGGAACCGAAGATCCTAATTACTTTTTTTATTTCACTATTCTTTTCTTCATTTTGAAAAATCTTCTTTATTTCTTCTTCTACTGCTAATTCAATTAATTCATTTGAAGTAATTTGATCTATCGGTGTAAAGTTTGCATCAATTTTTGCTTCCACCGGGAATTGTCTCAAAACATCAACACAAAAAGAATGGATGGTAGAAATGTGAGCTGAAACCAACTGCCTTCTGATTTGATTCCATTTCTTTAACTTATCCTGAGATATATTTTTCTTTATGGTATCTTCAACTTCGGTTGCAATTCTTTTATATAGTTCGCTTGCTGCTTTATCAGTAAAAGTAATAGCTGCAATTTCTCTTAAAGATATATCTTCGTTCTCTACTATTTGTAAATATCTTTTAGATAAAACAAATGTTTTACCCGAACCTGCATTTGCAGTTAATGAAATATGATGTTTATATTCTAAAGCTTTTTGTTGGTGAGGAGTTAATAATAACATTTTTAAGGATTTATTCTTTTGTCCAAAGGTATTAAAATTTTGAATGTCGTTCCATTTTTTGAAGATTTTAATAAAGAAATATTTCCCTCTAAACTTTCAATATATCTTTTTGCTAAATACAATCCCAGCCCCATGCCCTTTTCTTTGGTTGTAAAACTGGAATTAAAAACCTTCTCCCTGTCTTTTAAAGGAATGCCTCTACCGTTGTCTTCAATCAAAATTTTATAGTCTTGGCGTGATTTTGAAATACTGATTATTATTTTTGTGCTTTCTGCCTGAATTGAGTTTCTTATAAAATTAATTAACATCCTTCGTAATTGATTACTGTCCGCATCTATTTCAGCTCTATCAATTTCAGCATTAATATCAATTTTTGTTTTTTCATTTAAAAACAAATTGCAAGATTTTCTTATTTCTTCAATGATATTAATTCTTTCTATTTTCGATAACGGCATTCTTGCAAAATTAGAAAATTCAGTTGCGATTAAATTTAGGTTATCTATTTGATTTAAAATTGTCTCGGATAATTTTTTAAGTATACTGCCAAAATTTTTCTTCTTGTCTTCGTAGGCAATTAATAACTGCTGCACTGCAAGTTTCATTGGTGTAAGCGGGTTTTTAATTTCGTGAGCTACTTGCTTTGCCATTTCCTTCCACGCATTTTCACGTTCTAATTCAGCCATTTCAATTTGGTTCTTTTGAATTTCTCTCGCCATTGCGTTAAAACCATCAACCAGTTCTTTCATTTCACTTCGTTCTTTAACGTCTAATGAAATATCAAAATCACCATGCCCGATTGATTTTGCAGCGCCTGTAAGTTTACGTATCGGTGAAGAAATTCTATTGGATATAATTGTGCTGAAAATAATTATGAGAATAACAGCGAAAGAATACATCCCGAAAAGAAACACATCCGCATCAATAACCGTATAGGGAATTATTATTTTATTAAATGCATTGTTAACACTAATAATATAACTTTTGTCCCTAAGAATAATTTTTTTATAAAGTGTCTGATAAACGAATCGATCTAAATGATCTTCATCTATAAACTTTTTATAATTCAGATAATTTATGTAGTAATACGCTATGGGATCTATTTTTGTGTTAAATATATCAGTATCATAAAACTGTTGCTTAGAGCTGAAGAGTTGATTGCTTCCTTTATAAATAGAAAAGGAAATACCCAGTTCTTTTACTGCGTTATTAAATATTATTGGTAATGCTCTATCTTCGTGTTTTGCAATTTGTGAGCGGATATGATCCACCACATATTTTGAACGTTCATTCAATCCTTGTGAAATTGCTGCAACTGATTTTTTTTCGACAACACTTCGATTATAAACAGCTAATAAAACGACAGGCAAAATTGAAATAATAAGAAAAGCAATTAGCAGTTGTGTCCTAAAAGTAAATGAAGTTTTTTTAATATTATATATGAAGAGGAAAATTAAAAAAACCAACATGAATATACTTTGAACAATAAATAATTTAAAAAAGTTGTAGAGACTCCACGATAAATCTTTCTCAAGAACCGATACTGAAATTATATTATCTTCACCATTTATTTGAGATTTTAAAACATAGGTTAAATACTGTTCACCGTTTAATGTTAAATAGATCCATGCTTCATTATACTTTGAAAATTTAGCATTTAATATCGGTTTAACTTGGTCTAAAGAAGGGTAAATATCACCGAATATTTGAGTTACTTTAGAATTATTAAAAGTAAATATTTTAAGTAGATTTAAATTTATTACCGAATTAACAATGTTAAGATTTGAAGCTAAAAAACTCGGGACGGTTTGCAGTCCTAAATTTTCTAAACTAAATTTTACGGATGCTGATATAAATCCCACTGTTACATTATTTAAATTAACAGGTATATAACCTGTAATTATTGAAGTAGGCGGTAAATTATTGTCAATAATTTCAAATATTTCAGGAGTTGAAGCATCCGCATTTAAATAAGATTTATCTAAAACAGCATCTGCGCCAAGTCCAAGATTAAAATTACCTATCGGTATTTTGTTTCTATCAAATATTACTACAGATGACGGCAGCGATTCTTTTTGTAGAGAAGAGCCGCTCCATATTTTAAATGCTAATGCATTATAATTTGTGTTCTGAATCAGAAACGAACTCTTTACAGCACCATCGTTTGAAGCATCAATTAATAATTCATTAACAAAAAATTCAAATAGATTATCGTTTGACCTGTTAATTTCAAGCGCTGTAGTTTTAAGAGATTCTTTTTCCAAATCAAGATTAAAATAATTCATCAACGAAACAACAATTACAGATGCCGTGATAACAATGTAAAAATAATTATATATTGATAAAGGACTTGTGTGATAAATTCGAATCGAAATTAGGAACAATAAAGTAATAATAACAAAACTTAAGAACGGAGTGATAAGGGGTTGAGGTTGTAATTCTATAAAATAATAACCGATAATTTGGAAAATGATAAATAGAGCTAAAGAAAAAAGAAGAAATTTTCTATTGTTTAAAGTATTATAAATCGATAGGAAAAAAAGAAGAATTACAATTAATATTAATATAATTGAGACTCCCAATAACAAAACATTCAGGTTCATTAATAAACTCGGCAAGTCAGGAATTAGGTTAGGCTCTTTAAAGTATCGTAAAGTTGAATCGAAGATTACGCTTTTGACAGAGGCGTTTAATGCTCTAATCAAATACAAAAATAATATTAATAGAAATGGAAGAGAAACAAAATGTAAGTATTTCCATCCGTTGGCTAACGGATTACTTTTATTATTTTGTAATAAAAATGATTTGCAAAATTGAAAAATTTTTATGCTGATAATCAGAACGAATAATACAGAGATAAAAAAGTCTACCGGTGATTTTACAAAACCAAAAGCAAATTTAGAAGAAAAATATGTGGGATTAGTGAGAGTCGGTGTAAGAAAATCGAATAGATCTTTTGCACTAAAAAGTAATAAACGGAATAAGAAAAGATAGATTGTCAGCAAAGCGATTTTAATGCTTTTGTGTTTTATCTTTTTAAATTCATTTCTGAAAGAAGGGAAAAGCAGCAAATAAGCAATAATTAAAAATAGTGACTGAAATAAAGATGAATAAGAACTTATATTGCTGAGCTGATTTTCCAATAGTGGTATATCAAAAGTAACTAAAGCTATTTTTTCATCATTATTATTTAATAGTTCAAATGAATAAATCCTTTTGTTATTTTCTTTTTCGGCAAAGGATGAATAAAATATTTTAAAATTAACATCAAGTTTTGACGTCAATTCTTTGGTAAAACTTAATGGCTTATAATACGGAGTGTTTAACTTATATTTTTTCTCAATCGGTAAAGACACACTAAAATAGAACTGTTCATTTTCAATGATAATTGTATCGGTAACAGACAAGTATGTTATTAAATCGGAATCATAAAAATGTAAATGCCCTGCGGGATAGGATAAAGGCAAAATGTTTTGCGCAGGGATTGCAATAGTTTTATTCCAAGCAATTAATTTACCGTTGGGTGCTAAAATTTCAATTGAATATTTGTCATAATAAGTATTGTTTATAAGTTTAATTAACCTGGCATACGTTCTATTGCGTGGGCTTAAAGTTTTAATTAAATCATTTTTTATTTGTTTGTCTACATAAAAAAGGCTTTGTTCTTTTTGCCTAAAAATATTTTTAACTGAATTTTCAATTTCTATAATTTTTATTGATACTGATTTATTCCAATTGTTGGCAATATTTTTTAAGATTATTGGAGTGATAAAACCCGATAAAAAGAAAAGTAAAACAAAAAGAAAAACTGTATATAAGTATTTCTTGCCCCCTTGTATTTTTTTAATGATTTTATTGTTCATTAATTAAGTGTAATCTGTAATATCTTCCATTCGTTTTTTACTCTTTTAAGAGAGACATAAACTCTTAGTGATCTTCTTCCATCGTGTGTGTTAAAATCATAAGAACCAACAGCATAAGGGGTATTTGCATCAGTGTATATTTTATCAAATTTAAATGACTTAACTTTATGTTTTCTAAAGTATTTTTTTAGGACATAATAAACTTGATTATTACTATAATATCCGCTGACACCATTTGTTAGATTCAAATAAGTTCTGGAATTGAAGTATCTTGAAAGTTGAGCAATATCTCCTTGAGCAATTGCTCTTTCAATATTTCTAAACTCAATAATTGAAAGTTTCTGTCTTTGTATTTCTTGAATTTGTTTTAGTTTATTTAATCTTGTAGTAATTCTTGTCCCTTTTTCCTTGTTAAGATAATTAGACTTTAACTGACCGAAACTATTACCAGCTCCAAGGAATATAAGAAAGAGAAATAATATTATTAGATTAAAGAGTTTCATAACTTTCATTGTTCGTAATTTAATCAATCTTAAAGAGTTTATCTATATTTAATTACACTTAATTATTTTTTTTAATAATAATATTATTGACGCATCCTAAGTTTATTTAAAGGTTTTCTATTTTTATTAGGTCGTTTAGCTTTTAATAAATCATTACCTTCTACTAATTGGTATGCCCAATCAAAAGTAATTCTATCATTTGTTATTGAGTTAATCCTAACTTTAGCAAAGTGATTATCCCAGGTCCAAATAACATAGGTATGACCTACTTTTGCAACGGCGTCTTTGGTTTTTGACCAGCCGTTCAAAGGAGCCGTGGAAACATCATAAATATCAACTGTTTGTCCCATATCCTGTATGTCCGTGTCATCCCAAACATCAAGATAAAAATTGCCGTTGTAATTTTCAAAAAACAAATCAGTTGTACTGTCATCATACGCAATAACAGAATAGGTACTAAAGGAATACCCGCTATTATCAGGAAATTTTCTGTAATTAAAAATTGATTGATTAAAACCTTCAGGGCGTGGTGTTGTGTAAATTACATCATAACTCAAATCACTTTCATTCCCGTTTAAATCATAAGCTGTTACAGCATAATAATATGTGTTACCGTTTGAAACATCTAAATCGACAAAATAATTATTTTCTGATGAACCGATTAGAGTATATTTTCCGTCATAAGAATTACTGCTGTAAATATTATAACCGGCTACATCACCTTCACGATTTTTTAACCAGGATAGGTCTACCCTGTTATCACCATTCATTACTACTATCCCGGTTGGAGGTGCAGGTGGCTGCGTATCAAAAAAAACAAAAGGATCATTAACATTACAGGCAGCAAGAAATAAAGTCATAAAAATTACAGATAGAATATTTAATGTGATTTTCATTTTGTCTCCCTCGTATAGTTTTTAGAAGAAACGTCCAAAATGAATGCCAGAAATATTCTTATCTATATTTTGGTTTTAAGCTGTTTTTGATTTTATACTGTATATAATAATGGACAGAATGATGTAGCTTAAATTAAAATAAATGAAGCTAGATATTGAAGAAATTATTATTAATAAACATTTTTTTATTATTTATTACACCAATAGCATTACCTTTTAATTCAGTACCGGCGTAAGGTGAATTTATAGATTTACTAAAAAATTCAGAGATGTTAACTATCCATGATTTATTAATATCCAACAAAGTTAGATTTGCAGGTTCACCTTTTTTAATTTGCGGAACAGGTATGTTAAGAATTAGCCTGGGATTTATAGAAAGCTTTTCAATTATTTGCTCTAAGGATAAAATTTGTTTGTGATATAATTCGTTTAATGTCAATCCGACTTCAGTCTCCAATCCAATAATACCATTTGGAGCTTGGTCAAAAGGCAAGTTCTTTTCTTCAATTGTATGAGGCGCGTGATCACTGGCAACACAATCTATAGTACCATCTTGCAATCCCTTTATAATTTCTTCCACGTCCTTTCTTTCTCTCAAAGGCGGGTTCATTTTAAAGTTTGTGTCATAAGTCAATAATCTTGTTTCATCTAATGTAAAATGATGTGGTGCAACTTCGGCAGTAACTTTAACACCCATTTTTTTTGCATCCCGTACCATTTGCACTCCCCTTTTTGTACTGATATGTGCAATATGAACTTTGCTGTTTGTATATTCAGCCATTAAAATATCTCTCATAATAATAAGATATTCTGCAATTGAAGGTGCAGGTTTTAATCCAAGCTGTGTAGAAATAACACCTTCATTGACACCACCACCAGCCATAGAATTATCTTCGCAATGCTCAATAATTGGAACATCAAACATCTTTGAATATTCCATCACCCTCTTTAATATGGCAGCAGACTTAATAGCTACACCGTCATCAGAAAAGGCAACCGAACCATTTTCCATTAATTCAAACATAGAAGAAAGTAATTCACCTTCCCTGTTTTTAGTAGCTGCAGCAATTACAAAAACACTTGTCAGTTCATTTGATGCTTTTTGTTTTATTGAAGAAATAACTTCGGCAGAGTCAATTGTGGGAGTTGTGTTAGGCATACAACCTATCCCGGTAAAACCTCCCCTTGCAGCACTCCTACAGCCGCTTACAATCGTTTCTTTATCCTCTCTCCCCGGCTCCCGCAAATGAACATGCATATCAAAAAAACCGGGTGCAGCAATAACCCCGTCTAAGTCAAATGTTTTCACATCATCATCTACTTTAATATTTTTACCAATCTTCGTAATTATACCGTCTATAATTTCCAAATCATTTTTTTTATTATTTAACTTTTGATAAGGATTTAATAGGTCGATATTTTTTAATACAATCTTCATTTTTCCAACATTAATTTTTACCGAGCAGCGATAATACTGCCATTCTTACCGCCACCCCGTTAGTTACCTGGTCAAGAATAACTTGATTGTTTCCGTCTGCAACTTCAGGTGATAATTCCACACCGCGGTTTATCGGACCTGGGTGTAATATTAATATATTTTCATTATTGTTTTTAATTCTCTGTTCCGTTATTCCAAAATAATTTGTGTATTCTCTTATTGAAGGAAAATTTTTCCCGGCGTCTCTTTCTAATTGAATCCTGAGTACATTCAAAATATCATTTTCTCTAATTGCTTTATCAATGTTGTTATAAACCTTTGCACCGAATTTTTCTATATCACGTGGAATCATCGTGGAAGGTCCGCAAAAAGAAACATTAGCACCCAAAGTTTTTAATCCGAATAAATTAGAAAGTGCAACCCTGCTATGGGCAATATCTCCAACAATACAAATATTTAATCCTTTTATTCGCCCTAATTTTTCTTTTATAGTATAAATATCAAGCAAGCCCTGCGTGGGATGTTCGTGAGCACCGTCCCCGGCATTAATGATTACAGATTGAGAATATTTTGTTAAATAAAACGGAATACCCGCAGACGAATGTCTAACAACAATCATATCAATATTCATCGCTTCTATATTTTTAACAGTGTCTTTGAATGATTCTCCTTTGGATAGGCTGCTGGAAGAAGATGAAAAATTTAATACATCTGCAGAAAGTCTTTTTTCGGCTAGTTCAAAAGACGTTCTTGTTCGTGTGGAATCTTCAAAGAAAATATTGGCAATTGTTTTACCTGATAAATCAGTTAGTTTTTCTTTTGATGTTTGAAAATGTTCCTTAAACTTTTTTGTGGATTTTAATATTATTTCAATATCTTCTTTTGGTACATTTTGTAAGCCAATAAGATGTTTAATATGTAATGACATTTTTATTAAAGATAAAAAAGTTTAAAATTATTTTAATTTCTAATTTAATACTTTTTTCATACATCTGTCCGAAACTTTGTTGAGGGCTAAATAATATTTTGATGTGCTGACGACGTAAGAAGTCAATATCAGATTTTCGTGTGGCTATTGCCGGATGTAATTTCTAATCAAAACTCAAATTACAATTCACAATCTCTCGGATAATTATTTATTTTTCGTTTAGAACAAATTTGCAGTTCTGCTTGCCCGACTGCGAAGGCAGTCGAATTTACAATAGCCTCGAATGAAATTCGGGGGTATAAAAAGAAATGTACGGTACAACTGCGAATGCAGTTGAATTTTGAAATGTTGAGTTATCAATACTCATTTCATATCCGGAAGGATTGCTTCCGGCAGGGAACCATCCTTTTGGAATTTGATTATTATTGTTTGCAATTAAGAAAGTAGTTACCACAATAGCGATTACAAATAAAGCACCGATTATCTTTTTCATATCTGACCCCGTATTGTTATAAAAAAATATTCTTCTGTATGATCGTTTCTTCCTCTTCTTCCCATAGCTAATAATTATTTAAGTTCTCTCTGTCACGGTACGAATGTGTCAGCAAATTAAAAGTTGGTTAAGCATCTGATAACTAATTTAATCATTCCCTTTTTTTCAATATCAATTCTGATAATTCTCTAAAACATTCGCTAACAACTCTATTTCGAGAATACACAGGAACTACTCGATTATAATCGTCAATTCTCATCAATATTTCTTTACAAGAGATCAAGAATATTCGTTTGTCTTGTTTATTGAGATAATTAAAATAGTGGTCGTAAAATCTAACATAATTCCTGGCTACTTTAATTGGATAGTGTCTATTTCTATTTGTATCAGTTCTATTGCTTAAGATTCTATGGGCTTTTATAAATTGTTCCATACAAGTTTCTACTGAACCGTTGTAAATCTCATTTTCGAGTAAGTATCTAGCATAATGGTTATCAATTTGAAATGTATCAAACGAATCACGATTGCTAGAGAGTGAATATGCAGTATTGAAAAAACTATCAGCAACTTTATAATCTCGAATCTCCAATCTCGCCATTGCATACTGTAACCAAAAGAAAGGATTCTTTTTACTATATTTTAAATTTTTTACTTCTTCAAAAAATTGAATTACTAATTTTCTATAATCATGATTTTCTTTTGTGTTGAATAACTTTTGTAAACGAGAATGAGAGATGATGGACTTTAATATATTGAAATGATT
>ENA-ORDP01000466-ORDP01000466.1-marine-sediment-metagenome-genome-assembly--contig:-NODE-466-length-26464-cov-8.413723_pt1 | contig 26464 bp, 25 predicted proteins | sample MGYA00248627_ERZ508539 | MGnify/ENA primary metagenome ERZ508539 (study PRJEB26208, sample SAMN05571518) | marine sediment metagenome | biome: deep sea; feature: Hydrothermal vent; material... | reverse complement strand
GTGAATGGTATTCCTATTATTGTATTGATTAATGAGGGCTCAGCATCAGCGTCAGAAATTGTCGCGGGTGCATTACAGGATCATAAGCGTGCGGTTATCATGGGTACGCAAACGTTTGGTAAAGGTTCGGTGCAGTCTATTGTTAAGCTAGGTAATAATACCGCGTTGAAAATGACAACCGCGCGTTACTACACACCGAATGACCGTACTATTCAGGCAAAAGGCATTACTCCGGATATTAAAATAAGCCATGTAGAAGTTGCAGTAAAAGAAGGTGGCAATCAATATATTAAAGAATCCGATCTTAAAGGCCATCTGATGAATGATAAAAATCCGGATGTCGAAAAGAAAAAGAAACCCAAAAAGAAAAAAGCGGGCAAAAAAGAAAAACCGCTAGCAAGTAAAGACTATCCTTTATATGAAGCACTAAATTTATTAAAAGGTTTGCATTTACTGAGCGAGAAGAAATAGTTCACCGTTGTTGTTGAATTAAAACCCTATTGTGAAATAATTTTCATGAAATTTTCAGTTCGCAATTCGCGGGTAACCGGCCCAAAAATACGGGTGCCGACAGGCTGTAGTTGAGCATTCAGTAAAACAGCAGCATTGCTGTCAAAGCGAATAACCGAACCATTCGGACGACGCACACCCTTACGGGTACGCACCACCACCGCATTGAAGACTTCACCCTTCTTTGCCTTTCCGCGGGGAATAGCTTCCTTGACGCTCACCTTGATTACATCACCTATTCTTGCGTAACGGCGTTTTGAACCACCTAACACTTTAATACACTGTACCCGACGCGCACCGCTGTTGTCGGCGACCTCGAGAGTTGTTTGCATCTGGATCATGAGTGGCTCCGCTAAATCCTGTAATTTTCTCTATTAAATACCGGTACGCTTTAAATGACGGGCGCCCGTTCAACGATCTTTTCCAGTTTCCAGCATTTGTTCCTGGAAATCGGACGACAGGAACTGACTATAACCAGATCACCTTCGTGACATTCATTCTCTGCATCATGCGCAAACAGTTTGCTTGAACGTTTGACATATTTGCCGTAAACAGGATGCCTGACTTTGCGTTCAATCAGCACCGTAATCGACTTTTCCATTTTGTTGCTGACAACACGACCTGCGACTGTGCGCTGAACTTTTGCTTCTTCACTCATTCTGCTTTACCTGCCTTTTCATTCAGGATGGTTTTAAGGCGCGCGATACTGCGGCGCGCAACTTTCATCTGATGCGGGCGGGCCATCTGGCCGGTTGCTTTTTGCATGCGCAGGTTAAACTGTTCACGCGTCAGACCCAGCAATTCTGTATTGAGTTCTTCCGCTGTTTTCTCACGTAATTCTGTCGCATTCATTTAGAGTACCGTCCGGCTGACAAAGGTGGTTTTAATCGGCAACTTGGCGGCTGCCAGCCGAAAGGCTTCGCGTGCAATTTCTTCTGTCACGCCTTCCATTTCATAGAGCATACGGCCAGGCTGAATCTGGGCAATCCAGTATTCGACATTCCCCTTGCCCTTGCCCTGGCGAACTTCCAGCGGCTTTTTGGAAATAGGCTTATCCGGAAAAATGCGGATCCAGATTTTACCCCCACGCTTGATGTGGCGGGTCATCGCCCGGCGTGCGGCTTCAATCTGGCGCGCGGTAATTCTTCCACGGCCAGTCGATTTCAGACCAAACTCACCAAAGCTGACCTTGTTGGCGCGGTCGGCCAGGCCGCGGTTACGACCTTTTTGCTGTTTACGAAATTTTGTACGTTTTGGCTGCAGCATGCTTTAAACTCCAGTTAACCGGCGGCAGCCTTCGCGGATTCAATTTCGGCTTCTTCTTTCGCGCCGATAACTTCACCCTTGAAGATCCAAACCTTCACTCCGATGATGCCGTAAGTTGTTTTCGCTTCGGCAAGACCATAATCAATATCCGCACGCAGGGTATGCAACGGCACACGGCCTTCACGGTACCATTCGGTACGCGCGATTTCTGCACCATTCAGACGTCCGGCAACATTAATACGAATCCCCTGCGCGCCCAGTCGCATACTGTTCTGCACGGCACGCTTCATCGCACGGCGGAACATAATCCGGCGTTCCAGTTGCTGTGCAACACTCTCGGAAACCAGGGTGGCATCCAGCTCGGGCTTGCGAATTTCTTCGATGTTCATACGCACATGAGCCAAGCCCATCATGCTGGTCACTTCTCTGCGCAGGCGTTCAATATCTTCACCTTTTTTGCCAATGACCAGGCCGGGACGCGCCGTGTGGATGGCAATAGTGGCGTTACCGGCAGTACGCTCAATCTGGATACGGCTCACCGATGCATGTGCAAGCTTCTTTTTAATAAAAGCGCGCGCTTCGAGATCGGCGTTCAGCATATTCGCATAGTCTTTGGAATTGGCGTACCACTTGGAAGTCCAGTCCTTGACGATGCCAAGGCGAATACCTGTGGGATGTACTTTCTGACCCATAATCGCTCTCTTATCTTTCCGCAACGGTCACGGTAATGTGACTTGTACGTTTAAAAATATGGTTAACTGAACCTTTGGCGCGGGCTCTCCAGCGTTTCAGGGTCGGTCCTTCATCAACGAAAACACGCTCGACTTTCAGCTCATCAATGTCAGCGCCTTCATTATGCTCGGCATTCGCTATCGCGGACTCCAGCACTTTCCTGATAATGGCGGCGGCCTTTTTCGGACTGAACGTCAGCGTCTGCAAGGCATCTTCAACGGGAAGACCACGAATCTGATCGGCGACAAGGCGACCTTTCTGTGCGGAAATCCGCGCATGTCTCAATTTTGCTACAACTTCCATTATCCTGCTTACCTCGATCTCTTGTCAGCAATGTGACCACGAAAAGTACGTGTAGGCGCAAATTCACCCAGCTTGTGACCAATCATGTTCTCTGAAATCAACACAGGTACATGCTGCCTTCCGTTATGCACCGCGATGGTCAAGCCGATCATGTCGGGAATAATCATCGAACGGCGCGACCATGTCTTGATGGGTCTTTTTGAGTTGGTGTCAATAGCGGTCTTCACCTTTTTGACAAGGTGCAAGTCAACAAAGGGTCCTTTTCTGATAGAACGTGGCACGGTTATTTACTCGCTGTCGGTTAATTCAAATAAAATTATTTCTTGTTACGGCGGCGCACGATCATGTTATCGGTACGTTTGTTCTTGCGGGTCTTGTAACCCTTGGTAGGCACACCCCAGGGCGTCACCGGGTGACGGCCACCCGAAGTACGGCCTTCACCCCCTCCATGCGGATGATCGACCGGGTTCATGGCAACCCCACGAACGGTCGGACGCACGCCGCGCCAGCGCGTCGCGCCGGCCTTACCCAGTTTGCGCAGGTTGTGCTCCGAGTTACTGACCGAGCCAATCGTGGCGCGGCAGTCAGACAGTACCTTGCGCATTTCACCTGAACGCAGACGCAGGGTTGCATGACTACCTTCACGCGCAATGAGCTGCACTGAGGTGCCTGCACTACGCGCTATTTGCGCACCCTTGCCAGGTTTCAATTCAACCGCGTGAACGATTGTGCCTACCGGGATATTACGCAAAGGCAAACAATTGCCCACCTTGATAGGCGCATCCTGCCCGGAAACCAGGCTATCGCCAACCTTGACCCCCTGGGGCGCAAGAATATAACGGCGCTCACCATCGGCAAACAACAGCAACGCAATAAACGGGCTGCGGTTTGGATCATATTCCAGACGCTCTACCGTACAGGGAATAGAATCCTTGTTGCGCTTGAAATCGATAATCCGATAATGCTGCTTATGACCCCCGCCTTTATGGCGCGTGGTAATGCGACCCTTGTTATTGCGCCCGCCTGTTCTGGATTTCTTTTCCAGCAGCGGCGCATAAGGTTCACCCTTGTGCAGGTCCGGATTGACGACATTCACTACAAAGCGGCGCCCCGCAGAAGTCGGTTTTGATTTGACGATTGCCATCTTTACTTTTCCCGTAACCTTTTATTCTGTACCAACGAAGTTAATATCCTGGCCTTCTTTCAGGCGGATATAGGCTTTTTTCCAGTTTTTGCGGCGACCCGCCCCGCGTTGCGTGCGCTTGGTCTTGCCCTTTACATTGGTAACCTGTACCGACTCAACATCCACTTCGAACATCAATTCTACCGCCTGCCTGATCTCGGTTTTGCTGGCATCCGTCACAACCTTGAACACCACCTGGTTGTGACTATCGCCAACAAGGCTGCTTTTCTCCGAAACGTGCGGCCCCAGCAACACATTCATCAAACGTTCCTGACTCATACCAGTAACTCCTCAAGCTTCTTGATGGCTGATACGGTCATCAGTACCTTATCAAAGCGCACAAGGCTGACCGGGTCGATATAACCCACTTCACATATCCCAATCTTGAATAAATTACGCGCCGACAGGAAGAGCGCTTCATTGAGATCATCCGTAATCAGCAGTACCTTATCCACACCCAGGGCCGCCAGCTTTGCCGAGAGCTCTTTCGTTTTGGGCGTTTCCATCCTGAAATCATCAATCACCATCAAACGCTCATTGCGCGCCAACTCGGAAAAAATTGACCGCATCGCCGCACGATACATCTTCTTATTCAACTTTTTCGAGAAGTCATGCGGCTTGGCCGCGAAGGTTACACCACCGCTGCGCCAAATCGGGCTGCGAATTGTACCAGAACGTGCGCGCCCTGTCCCCTTTTGACGCCAAGGTTTTTTACCCCCACCCCGCACTTCGGCGCGGGTTTTCTGTGCCCGGGTGCCGGAACGGCCACCCGCCAGGTAGGAGGTCACGGCCTGATGCACCAGATCCTGATTAAAATCGGCCGTAAAAATAGCTTCGGAAAGATCGACGGTTTTCTTTGAAGTCTTGCCGGTTGCGGTTGTTAATGCTAATTCCATCGTCGTATCCTCTTATGCCTTGACCGCAGGACGAACAATCACGTTGCCGCCCTTGCTGCCTGGGACCGCACCTTTAACCAACAGCAGGTTCCGTTCACCGTCAACGCGTACCACTTCGAGATTCTGACTGGTGCGTTTTACCGCGCCCATGTGGCCGGCCATTTTCTTGCCTTTGAATACGCGACCCGGCGTCTGACACTGGCCGATGGAACCCGGCGCACGATGCGACAGCGAGTTGCCGTGGGTGGCATCCTGCATGGCGAAATGGTGACGCTTGACAGCACCCGCAAAACCTTTACCCATACTGGTGCCGGTCACATCCACTTTCTGGCCGGCCTCAAACATATCCACCTTGATCTCGGATTTAAGCTCAAGATCGTCACCTTCACCCTCATCCAGCCGGAACTCCCAGAGACCGCGCCCGGCTTCCACCCCGGCTTTAGCAAAATGCCCGGCCATGGGTTTCGTCACCCGCTTGGCTTTGCGACTGCCGGTCGTGACCTGCACGGCGCGATAGCCATCCGTCTCACCTGTTTTGACCTGCGTCACCTTGTTGGGCTCCACCTCGATGACCGTCACAGGCAGGGACACTCCCTCATCTGTGAAAATACGCGTCATTCCAACTTTGCGACCCACTACACCCATCGTCATCTTCTTAACTCCCGTTCCCGGTTAAACGCCCGTGATTCAATTCCAGATCTTTTATTGCAGTTGAATTTGAACATCAACGCCTGCCGCCAGATCCAGCTTCATCAGGGCATCTACCGTTTTGTCTGTGGGATCAACAATATCCATCAGACGTTTATGCGTACGCAACTCATATTGATCGCGCGCATCTTTATTCACATGCGGAGAAATCAGCACAGTAAAGCGCTCTTTCTTGGTCGGCAGGGGAATCGGCCCTTTGACCTGGGCACCGGTACGCTTTGCTGTTTCCACGATCTCACGGGCGGACTGATCGATCAGACGATGATCAAAGGCCTTGAGGCGGATACGGATATTCTGATTCTTGCTCATTTTCTTTACCTTTAAATTCAAGGGACGAGTGACGAGGAAAACCCTGTCACTCAAACTTTGAAAACCATTACTCGATAACTTTGGATACCACACCGGCACCGACGGTACGACCACCTTCACGAATCGCAAAGCGCAAGCCTTCTTCCATCGCAATCGGGGCGATCAGTGAGACCGTCATTTTCACGTTATCACCCGGCATCACCATCTCGACCCCTTCCGGCAAATCACAGGCACCCGTGACATCCGTGGTGCGAAAGTAAAACTGCGGCCGGTAGTTGCTGAAAAACGGCGTGTGACGCCCGCCTTCATCTTTGCTCAGGACGTAAACTTCACATTCAAACTTGGTATGCGGGGTGATCGACCCCGGCTTCGCCAGCACCTGGCCCCGTTCCACCTCTTCACGTTTGGTGCCGCGCAGCAGCACGCCCACGTTATCGCCCGCCTGGCCCTGATCCAGCAGCTTGCGGAACATTTCCACGCCCGTGCAGGTGGTGGTCATGGTGTCTTTGATGCCCACAATCTCGATTTCTTCGCCTACTTTAATCACGCCACGTTCAATACGTCCCGTGACCACCGTGCCGCGTCCGGATATCGAGAACACATCTTCTACCGGCATCAGGAAGTCGCCATCGATGGCGCGTTCAGGCAGAGGGATATAATCATCCATCGCCGAAACCAGTCTCTCAATCGAGGGCACGCCTATATCCGACGTGTCGCCTTCCAGCGCTTTGAGCGCCGAACCCGTGATAATCGGGGTGTCATCCCCCGGGAACTCGTAGGAATCCAGCAGTTCGCGGATTTCCATTTCCACCAGCTCCAGCAGCTCTTCGTCATCGACCATGTCGGCCTTGTTCATGTAAACCAGGATGTACGGTACGCCTACCTGACGACTCAGCAGAATGTGTTCCCGCGTCTGGGGCATCGGGCCATCCGCCGCACTCACCACCAATATCGCGCCGTCCATCTGCGCCGCACCCGTAATCATGTTCTTCACATAGTCCGCATGGCCGGGACAATCCACGTGCGCGTAATGGCGCTTGTCACTCTCATACTCCACGTGCGCCGTCGCAATCGTGATCCCGCGCGCCCGCTCTTCCGGCGCACTGTCAATATTCGCGTAATCCTTGAATTCGCCCCCGTGCTTCTCCGCCATCACTTTCGTGATCGCCGCCGTCAACGTGGTCTTCCCATGATCTACGTGGCCAATCGTGCCAACATTCACATGCGGTTTCGTTCGTTCAAATTTTTCCTTGGACACCGTGTTACCCTCTTAATCTCAAATTCATCTTAAATTCTAGCGGCTATGATACTTTCTTAATGACTTCATCTGCGATACTTGCAGGCGCCTCTGCATACTTCTCGAATTCCATACTATAGGTGGCGCGCCCCTGGGTGGCCGAACGCAGATCGGTGGCATAACCAAACATTTCAGCCAATGGCACTTCGGCTTTGATAATTTTGCCGGCCGGAACATCTTCCATTCCCTGAACAATGCCCCGGCGGCGGTTAAGGTCGCCCATGACATCGCCCATATAATTTTCCGGGGTCACCACTTCCACCTTCATTACTGGCTCAAGCAGTACCGGATGAGCCCTCCTGGCGCCTTCCCTGAAACCCATTGAGCCGGCGATTTTAAACGCCATTTCCGAAGAATCCACTTCGTGGTAGGAGCCGTCATACAGGGTCACCTTGACATCGACGACCGGGAAACCGGCAATGACACCGTTTTCCATCTGCTGCTGGATGCCTTTATCCACCGCAGGAATATATTCTTTGGGCACCGCGCCGCCGACAATTTCATTCACAAATTCATAGCCTGTGCCTGCAGGCTGCGCTTCCAGGCGCAGGCGTACGTGGCCATACTGACCGCGACCGCCGGACTGACGTACGAATTTGCCCTCGACTTCGACCGGTTTGCGAATAGTTTCACGATACGCCACCTGCGGCGCACCGACGTTGGCATCAACGCCGAACTCACGTCTCATGCGATCAACAATAATATCCAGATGCAATTCGCCCATACCGGAGATGATGGTCTGAGCGGACTCTTCGTCGGTGTGCACACGAAAAGAGGGATCTTCCTGCGCCAGTTTGGACAGGGCGACGCCCATCTTTTCCTGATCCACCTTGGTCCGGGGTTCAATGGCCACAGAAATAACCGGCTCCGGAAATTCCATCCGCTCCAGGATAATAACATGTTCCAGATCACACAGCGTGTCACCAGTGGTAACATCTTTCAGGCCCACGGCGGCGGCAATATCACCGGCGCGAACTTCCTTGATTTCTTCGCGGCTGTTCGCATGCATCTGTACAATACGGCCAATGCGTTCTTTCTTGCCGCGCACGGAATTCAACACAAAGCTACCGGATTCCAGCACCCCGGAATAGACCCGGAAAAAAGTCAGTGTGCCGACAAAAGGATCGGTGGCGATCTTGAAGGCCAGCGCCGCAAAGGGTTCATCATCGGCAGGGTGGCGTTCGGCTTCCGTTTCCTTACCATCATCCAGCATGCCCTTGATAGCCGGTACATCAATGGGGGAGGGCATCAACTCGACCACCGCATCCAGCATCGCCTGCACGCCCTTGTTCTTAAAAGCGCTGCCACACAGACAGGGAATAATTTCGTTGTTCAGGGTCCGCGCGCGCAGGCCCTGTTTAATTTCATCTTCGGACAGATCGCCTTCATTGAGGTACTTGTCCATCAACGCGTCATTGGCCTCAGCCGCCGCAGCCACCATCTGTTCGCGCAACTCGGCACACTGCGCCTGTAATGCTTCCGGAATCTCACGCGCTTCATAGGTTACGCCCATGTCCGCGTCATCCCAGTAAATGGCCTTCATTCGCACCAGGTCGACCAGACCTTCAAATTTTTCTTCCGTGCCAATATTCATCTGAATCGGCACGGCATTGGCACCCAGGCGATCTTTAATCTGTTCGATGACGCGCAAAAAATCCGCACCGGCGCGATCCATCTTGTTGACGAAAGCCATGCGCGGCACGCCGTATCTGTCGGCCTGACGCCAGACAGTTTCCGACTGCGGCTCGACACCGCCAACGGCGCAAAATACCGCACAGGCGCCGTCGAGTACGCGCAGGGAACGTTCGACTTCAATGGTGAAATCAACGTGTCCGGGGGTGTCAATTATATTGATGCGGTGCTGGGGAAACTGTTTGTCCATCCCCTGCCAGAAACAGGTGGTCGCCGCTGAAGTAATGGTGATGCCACGCTCCTGCTCCTGTTCCATCCAGTCCATCGTCGCAGCGCCATCATGCACTTCACCGATTTTGTGCGAAATACCGGTGTAGTACAGAATACGCTCGGTTGTCGTCGTTTTGCCGGCATCAATGTGGGCCATGATGCCGATATTACGATAGCGTTCGATGGGGGTTTGGCGTGCCACGTTCGTTCAGCCCCGTCAGGGGAGCATCTCCTCAAAATAAATGGTTTGCTGTTACCAGCGATAATGCGCAAAGGCTTTATTCGCTTCAGCCATACGGTGCGTGTCTTCACGCTTCTTCACTGCGCTGCCGCGATTCTCGGAGGCATCCATAATTTCACCGGCCAAACGCGCGCCCATCCCTTTTTCACTGCGCTTACGCGCCGCATCCACCAGCCAGCGCATAGCCAGGGTGTTGCGGCGACTGGGGCGAACTTCAACCGGTACCTGATAGGTGGCACCACCGACGCGGCGGGATTTCACCTCAACGATGGGGCGCACATTTTCCAGCGCTTTTTCAAAAGCTTCAACACCATCTTCGGTCTTGCCACGCTCAGCCACTGAATCCAGCGCGCCATAAACAATTTTTTCGGCGACAGACTTTTTGCCGCTCAGCATCAGAATATTGATAAACTTGGCAATCACCGTCGATTTAAATTTCGGATCCGGCAAGATTTCTCTTTTTGCTGCTACACGCCTTCTGGCCATTTAACTATTCCTGATTTCTCGATGTGACTGGAACAAGGCGTTCCAGATTATTGGGCTGCTTAGGATTTGGGTCGCTTGGCGCCGTACTTTGAACGCCCTTTACGACGGTCATTGACACCCGAGGTATCCAGTGAGCCGCGCACGGTGTGATAACGTACACCCGGTAAATCCTTCACACGACCACCACGAATCAGCACGACTGAGTGCTCCTGCAAGTTGTGTCCCTCACCACCAATATACGTCGTCACTTCAAAACCATTAGTCAGACGTACACGCGCAACCTTACGCATCGCCGAGTTGGGTTTTTTCGGGGTGGTGGTGTAGACGCGGGTACACACACCGCGTTTCTGCGGGCAAGCCTCAAGCGCCGGAACATTGCTCTTTTCCAGTTTGCGCTTGCGCGGCTTGCGCACCAATTGGTTGATTGTGGCCATAATTCTTTTAACTCCAGAAAATAAACGACAGACCCGCGCCTCGATATCAATATCAAGGTTTGAGCTGTCGTAAGGCGCGAGATTTTAGTGAATATTGAGGAATTCTGCAACCGGATCCCTGCGAAAAAGCGGATCTTTTTCCTGCAAAGCGAAGAAAAGCGTCAGATAGCGGGTTTATACCCTGATATTCAGCAGATTTTCAAAAATAGATAAAAAAGCCGGCGTCTCCCGAAGCCGGCTTTTGTTGCTGCATTTAGTCTCTGCTTTCTGGTTTTTGTTTTCCCTGGTTCAGCAAGAGAGACGGCGGAGAGTCCATGTTCGTTCTCCGCCGTCTCCTGCCGGGACTTCACACAACCGCTTAGTCGTCGTCGCGACCGTGACGCCTGTGTCCAACGGCGATGTGGGTTGAGATGCGGTTTGCCGTCACCGGCATCACCGTCGCGGAACGCACCTTGGCAGTGACCATTAAGTCCTCCGACTCTGCCTCGTGGCGACGATCCGTCCTCCTCAGCACGGTGGCCTCCAGGTTGACGTTGCGCTTCTCTCCCGCCACCAGACGCCCCAGAGTCACCACGATGTCCCGCCCGTGCTGCGTCACATTGTTGCCCAGCCGACCAGCAAACTTAATGCCTTCAGGCAGAGTGAAAACGGCCTGGGTTCCGTTGAGCGAGTAACCGGTCTCGTTGTTGACCGTCAGCGAGTAGTCCACCGTCGTACCCGGTGTGGCCACACGAGAGGCACGCAGCTTCACCTTGAGCTTGTCTCCCACCCTCGGTTTTCTGATGGTAAAGCGGTCGAGCAGCGCGGGAGTGCCAACAGCCGGATTGGATACCACCTTCCCGGTGGTCGGGTCGATGAGGGTATCCGGAATCGGGTCGTTCAACGGGTTGCCGTTGATGTCCGTACCGAAGGGCGCCGGGTTGTCGGCGGTCGCCGATGAGGTCGCCTTCAGCGGTTCGGAGATCTGATACAGTGTCAAGCGGTTGTGATCGACCACAACGTCGGCGAAAGAAAACACTCTGGCCTTGAAGCGCGCCGTGATCTTCGGTCCCTGCCCGGCACCCGGCATAAAGGGAGCCATCTGCGCACCCGTGAGGTGGTCATCCAGCCACGACGCGGGTCCATTCGGGAAGGTTAAGCCCGGACCGTAGGTGTACGTCCCTGTAGCCGAATCGTCCTGGTCGGCGCCAGGACCCGCGCCACGCGTTTTCTCCAGACCGTTGTCGTGGCCGCCTTCGCCACCGGCACCCTCCACGATATAAATTACGCCATCCGGCACCGTGTCTGCCACACCGTCGTAGCGGTTATCAATGGCTACCGCCGCTGGCCCGCTCACGCTGGGCGCATCGGCAACCGTGCTCAAAGCCCGCAACGGATGGGTCCGCTGGTAGTTGTGCTCATGGCCATTGAAGACGACATTGACACCATGGTCCTCGAAGAACTTGGCCACGCGGCGCATCTGCCAATTACGCATGGTCAGGTTGCCCGATGAGAACGACGGATGGTGAAAGACAACAACCTTCCAGGTCTGGTCGCTGCTATCGAGATCGTTAATAAGCCATTTGCGCAGGATGCTCGGATAGTCCGGGAAGCTGGTGGCCGGACTCTTGTAGGTAGCCACATAGCTGAGCAGCCCGTCGAACAGGTGCGGATTACCGTCCAGGAAAACGAAGTGGGTGTTACCCTGGTCAAAAGAGTAGTTACCCATGGTATCGATCTGGCGCATACTGCCCTTGCCGGTATCGACCGTGGTGCTGGCGCGAAAAGCCTCGATGGCGGCGGGTGAGCTGTAGTTCACCCCGTTGTAAGCGAAGTAGAACCCGGTAGGACTACTCACGTCACCGTTGAAGATGTACTGCGGATCGACGCCCTTCGGTCCGTTGAGCGGGAAGTAGAAGTTATTGAAATACTGCAAGGCGTCGCCGCCACCCGTTCCCCCGCTATATTTGCCGGCATGGGCACTGCCCAGCAGGTTGGCGCTGATGCCCGTGCTACCAAGGTCGTGGTTACCCACGACAATATAGTATGGGATATGGCGGATGAACGGGGCACCGGTCTCATTGGAGCTGACGTCATTGTTCCACACCGGCATCCAGAAGTCGCGGTAGCTGCCTTCGGCGCCGTCATAGTAAACGTTATCACCCGTATTGAGCGCCAGATCCGGCTTGGGCAAGCGCGATACGCCGGGCACCGAAAGATTGTGCACCTCGTACATCTCGTGGACGATGCGGGCCTCGTAGTCCACGCGGCGGGGTGGGTTGGAATGAGGCACGGCCTGGAAGAAGCCCTCATCGCCCATCACCTCGAACGAGAAATGCCCTGAGCGCTTGCGCGTATGGAATGACGATGCGAAGCCCTCGGCGGGCAGGCCCGGACCCGTTACCCAATAATGATACGTCGTATCATAGTCAAGGCCCTTAAGAACGGAATAGTAGTTGACGTGCGCACCCGATGCCGTCGGCGGCACCGGTAGTGACGGATCCGCGCTCAGATAGTTGTCCACGACATGACTCTTGACGGTAGCGGTCTCGCCGTAGTGGAGCGTCCTGCCGAACTCAACGACATAGGATGCATCATTTGGCACGGGCTCGTTGGTCTGCCAGGCAATGACCTTGAGATCATGCTTGCCAAACTTACCGGCGTCCCCCGGCTGAATATAGGGTTGATAGGTCACCTGTGCGATAGGCTGGGTGAGCGGGTTAACAAGTACATCGGTACCAGCAGAAGCCATCTGGGCAATAGCCAGGGCCATACCGGTAGCGATAGTCCTGAGTACAAAATGGTTCATGATATTCCTCCCGGAAAGTAGGTTGATTTGTCAAAAAACTATGACAACGCAAGATGACACCGGGATGATGCTTGTGTGACTCTTTTTTATGGGGTCAGGTCTTGCAATACTACATCAAACCTTTTTTCCTCTATCCTCGAATCGCTTAACTGCACGGCTTACCGTCGCATAGTGCACGCCAAATTCCTTAGCAATCGCTTTCATTGTGTAGTCACCAGACAGATAGGCGGCTGCCATGGCTTTCTTTCGGTCATCGCATACCGCTATATAATGTTTTATTGACTTTGCAGATGGGCGATGCTGGGCTTTGGGTACCTCTTTTAAATCACCGTCGGTCACAATCTTTTTCTGCATGGCTTTTACAAAGTCCGCATCACCCAAATAGATTTGGCCACTCAGTTCTTCCCAAAGAGAAGGCAAACCAACGCCTGCGCAGACAAAGTCAATGTATTTTTCTATCGCCCGTTTTCTTTGTTTGCCAAATTGACTGAGCAAGCCGTCCGTTTCCAACCAGGGCGGACGCTGCACACGTCCGACCATGCTGCGATAACTACTCCAGGGCCATGCCCCGGCGGACTTCACCATACCCGCTCTAACCGGATTAAGGACGACGTATCGCGATAGCATTAGAAGGTAGCTGTCTTTGTCGACCAGAATCGCTTTATATCGCCCTTGAAACACGTGGCCGACTCGCCCATGTGTGCGATTGAATTGTTGGGTGTAAACACCATTGAGGTGTCGCATCCCTTTGGACAGGTTACCTTCGATAGTCTCCACCACAATATGATAGTGGTTATCCATCAGACAATAGGCGCAACAAACCCAGTTAAACCGCTCACAAACCGTCGCGAACAACTCACACCAGCGGTGACGATCAGCATCACCCACATAAATCTCTTCCTGCCGATCGCCTCGTGAAGTCACATGGTAGAGGCCACCCGCTAATTCTATTCGTAAAGGTCTCGCCATGGATTGAAGTATAGGCTAATAATATAGCATTGCAAGACCTGACCCTCCGTTAGGGGGGGCTTCGTTAGTTGGCGTCTGGCAGGGCCAGACTTTAGATTCCTACCAACAATTAGCAATTAGCCCTGTCCGCTGGATTCGGCACTGGCTTCCGAGTCCGCCGCCATGGCGGACTGGATTTCTGAGTCCAGCATTTCGTCCGCTGTCTCGACCAGTATTTCAGCTGGCGCCATCATCTCCATGCGCTTGCGGTGACGTTCAGCATGATAGGCCTGTCCGGTACCCGATGGGATCAAACGACCGACTATGACATTCTCTTTCAGCCCACGCAGATCATCGACCTTGCCGCTCACGGCCGCTTCGGTCAGAACACGGGTGGTTTCCTGGAAGGAGGCGGCCGAAACGAAGGATTCGGTTGCCAGTGAGGCCTTGGTGATACCCAGCAACATTTCGTTAAACAGGGCGGGGTCTTTATCGGCGGCCTTGAGGCGATCATTTTCTTCCAGCAGACGCGCACGATCGACCTGTTCACCCTTGAGGAAGGAGCTGTCTCCCGGGTGACTGATTTCGATCTTGCGCAGCATCTGCCGAACAATGACCTCGATGTGCTTGTCATTGATTTTTACACCCTGGAGGCGATAAACGTCCTGGACTTCCTTGACGATGTAACGCGCCAGCTCTTCGACGCCGAGCAAACGCAGAATATCGTGCGGATTCGGTTCGCCCTCGGCAATCACTTCGCCCTTGGCCACCTGCTCACCTTCGAAGGTGGTGACATGACGCCATTTGGGAATCAGCGTTTCGTATACTTCGCCCTCGGTCGGGGTGATCACCAGCCGCTGCTTCCCCTTGGTCTCTTTGCCAAAGCTGACCACACCACTGATTTCCGCCAGAATGGAGGGTTCTTTGGGCTTGCGCGCCTCAAACAGATCCGCCACCCGCGGCAGACCGCCGGTAATGTCGCGAGTTTTGGAGGATTCCTGCGGAATACGCGCAACCGCGTCACCCACCCCGACCTTGTCACCATCTTTCAAACCGATGATCGCACCTGCCGGCAGGTTGTAGTTGGCCGGAATATCGGTGCCGGTAATCATGAGATCGCTGCCGTCTTCGGCCAGCAATTTCACCATCGGCCGCAGATCTTTGGCCGCCGTACCCCGCTGTTTGGGATCGGTCACCTCCAGACTGGTCAAACCGGTGACTTCATCGATCTTGGTTTGTACCGTCACGCCTTCGACGATATCGATAAATTTCACGATGCCGGCTTCTTCCGTAATAATCGGATGGGTATGAGGATCCCAACTGGCGAGAATCTGGCCAGCTTCACAGACATCGCCATCATTAGCCGTGATGACCGCACCATAAGGCACCTTGTAGCGCTCACGCTCACGACCCCGTTCATCCAGCACGGTAATTTCACCGGAGCGGGACACCGCGACGTTGTTACCGGAAAGATGCTGCACGGTCTTCATGTTGTGCAGGCGTACCGTACCCGTACTCTTGATTTCAATATTATTGGCGGCAGCGGCTCGACTCGCCGCACCCCCGATATGGAAGGTACGCATAGTCAGCTGGGTGCCCGGCTCGCCAATACTCTGGGCCGCAATCACGCCGACCGACTCACCCTGATTAACCCGGTGCCCACGAGCCAGATCACGGCCATAACAGGCCGAACAAACGCCATAGTGGTTTTCACAGGTAATAGCGGAGCGCACCAGCATATGATCCACGCCCATGCCATCCAGCTGGGCAACCCACTTTTCATTCATCAGAGTGCCCGCTTCAATCAGCACGTCATCACTGTCAGGGGCCAGCACATCGTGTGCGACTACCCGGCCCAGCACGCGCTCGCTCAGAGGCTCGACGACATCGCCGCCCTCGATAAGACTAGCCAGCAGCAGACCGTTATCGGTGCCACAGTCCTCCCCGGCAATGACCAGATCCTGGGATACGTCCACCAGACGGCGGGTAAGATAACCGGAGTTGGCGGTTTTCAGAGCCGTATCGGCCAAACCTTTACGTGCGCCATGGGTGGAAATAAAATACTGCAATACCGACAGACCTTCACGGAAGTTGGCGGTGATCGGCGTTTCGATAATCGACCCGTCCGGCTTGGCCATCAGGCCGCGCATACCGGCCAGCTGGCGAATCTGGGCCGCTGAACCACGCGCACCGGAGTCGGCCATCATATAAACCGAGTTAAAGGATTTCTGTTTGACCTCGTTGCCATCCCGGTCGATGACGGTTTCGGTGCCCAACATATCCATCATGGCATTAGCCACTTGATCATTGGTGCGTGACCAGATATCCACCACCTTGTTGTAACGTTCACCCATGGTAACCAAGCCCGAGGTGTACTGTTCATGGATTTCGTGAACCTCTTCTTCTGCCGCCGCCAGAATCGATGCTTTTTCATCTGGAATGATCATATCCTCAACCCCGAAGGAAACACCGGCGCGAGTGGAGTAAGCAAAGCCCATGTACATCAGCTGATCGGCAAAGATGACCGTATCTTTCAGACCGTTTTTACGATAACAGGTATTAATCAGATTGGAGATGGCTTTCTTCTTCATATCTTGATTGATAACATCATAGGCGATGCCATCGGGGACGATGTCCCAAAGCAGCGCACGACCCGCAGTCGTATCCTTGATCCAGGTATTCTCGGTGCGCACCCCCTCTTCATCAATCAGGACTTCCTTAATCCGCACTTTGACTTTCGCCTGCAGGGCCACCGCACCGGTATTGTAGGCGCGATGCACTTCCTTGACATCACGGAAGATCATACCCTCACCTTTAGCGTTGATCGATTCACGGGTCATGTAATACAGCCCCAGCACCACGTCCTGAGAAGGCACGATAATCGGCTCACCGTTAGCGGGTGAGAGAATATTATTGGTGGACATCATCAGCGTGCGCGCTTCCAATTGCGCCTCGATAGACAGCGGCACATGCACCGCCATCTGATCACCGTCGAAGTCAGCGTTAAAGGCGGTACACACCAGCGGGTGCAACTGAATGGCCTTACCTTCCACCAGGGTTGGCTCGAAGGCCTGGATGCCCAGACGATGCAAGGTCGGCGCACGGTTGAGCATCACCGGATGTTCACGAATGACTTCTTCAAGAATATCCCAGACTTCCGAGCCTTCCTGTTCGACCATTTTCTTGGCGGCCTTAATCGTCGTCGCCAGACCACGCAGTTCCAGCTTGCTGAAAATGAACGGCTTGAACAGTTCCAACGCCATTTTCTTGGGCAAACCACACTGGTGCAGTTTGAGCGCCGGTCCCACTACGATCACGGAGCGTCCGGAATAATCCACACGTTTTCCCAGCAGGTTTTGACGGAAGCGCCCCTGCTTGCCCTTGATCATATCGGCCAGGGATTTCAGAGGCCGCTTGTTGGAGCCGGTAATGGCGCGGCCACGTCGGCCGTTGTCCAGCAGTGCATCGACCGATTCCTGTAGCATGCGTTTTTCATTGCGCACGATAATATCCGGCGCGTTCAGATCCAGCAGCCGGCGCAGGCGGTTGTTGCGGTTGATTACCCGGCGGTAGAGATCGTTTAGATCGGAAGTAGCAAAACGCCCCCCTTCCAACGGCACCAGCGGCCGCAGTTCCGGCGGCAACACCGGCAACACGGTCATGACCATCCACTCCGGCTTGTTGCCGGAAGCCATGAAACCTTCCAGCAGCTTCAGACGCTTGCCGAGTTTTTTCAGCTTGGTCTCGGACTTGGTGGCGCCCATGCCCTCCTTGACTTCTTCACAGGCCTTGGCCAGATTCAGTGAACTCAGCAATACCTGAATCGCTTCGGCGCCCATGCGCGCATCGAATTCATCGCCATATTCCTCGATGGCTTCGAGGTAGGTTTCGTCCGTCAGCAACTGGCCGCGTTCGAGATCGGTCATCCCGGGATCAACAATGACAAAGGCTTCGAAATACAGTACCCGCTCGATATCACGCAGGGTCATGTCCAGAATCAGGCCCATGCGTGAAGGCAGCGATTTGAGGAACCAGATGTGCGCGACCGGGCTGGCCAGTTCAATGTGGCCCATGCGCTCGCGGCGCACCTTGGCCAGAGTGACTTCGATGCCACATTTTTCGCAGATCACACCACGATGCTTGAGACGTTTGTATTTACCGCACAGGCATTCATAATCCTTGACCGGGCCAAAGATCTTGGCGCAGAACAGGCCGTCGCGCTCGGGCTTGAAAGTACGATAGTTAATGGTCTCCGGCTTTTTAACTTCGCCATAGGACCAGGACCGGATTTTCTGCGGTGAGGCAAGACCGATGCGAATCGCATCAAAGTCTTCCAGTTGTGTCTGCTGCTTGAGGATCTTGAGAAGATCTTTCACGTTGTCACTCCTGAATAAAGTGACGAGTGACAAGTTGTAAGTAACGAGGCAAATGCCTTTTCTCGTCACTCATCACTCGTCACTCGTCCCTGAATTAATCTTGTTGTTCCAGTTCGATATCGATACCCAGCGAACGAATTTCTTTCAACAGTACGTTGAAGGACTCGGGCATACCGGCTTCCATATAATGGTTGCCATCGACGATGTTTTTGTACATCTTGGTGCGTCCGTTGACGTCATCCGATTTCACCGTCAGCATTTCCTGCAAGGTATAGGCGGCACCATAGGCTTCCAGCGCCCAGACTTCCATTTCACCGAAGCGTTGACCACCGAACTGCGCTTTACCCCCCAGCGGCTGCTGGGTGACCAGGCTGTAGGGGCCGGTCGAACGGGCGTGCATCTTGTCATCCACCAGATGGTTGAGCTTGAGCATGTACATGTAACCCACCGTGATTTTGCGCTCGAACTCTTCACCCGTGCGGCCATTGATCAGGGTCGTCTGACCACTGATCGGCAAATCCGCCAGCTCCAGCAACTGTTTGATGTCGCTTTCCTTGATGCCGTCAAACACCGGCGTGGCCATGGGTACGCCATCACGCAGGTTACGCGCCAGTTCCATAATCTCATCATCGCTGAAGGATTTCAGATTTTCATGCTGTCCTTCGGTCTTGTTATAGATTTCATCCAGGAACTTGCGAATATTGGTAATTTTTTCCTGCGCCCGCAGCATGGCGTTGATCTTTTTGCCCAGGCCTTTGGCGGCCCAACCCAGATGCGTTTCCAGCACCTGACCGACGTTCATACGTGAAGGCACACCCAGCGGATTAAGCACGATATCGATCGGCTCGCCGTCCTTGGTATGCGGCATATCTTCGACCGGAACAATCATCGAAATCACGCCCTTATTACCATGACGGCCCGCCATCTTGTCACCCGGTTGCAGACGGCGTTTTACGGCCACATGCACCTTGACCATTTTCAGCACACCCGGCGCGAGATCGTCACCCGAAGTCAACTTGCTGCGTTTTTCCTCATATTTTTCATCGAACTCGACGCGCAATTGCTTAATCTGCTCCGCCATGGCTTCAAGCTGCGCGTTGGCTTCATCATTGCGCAAGTTGATCTCGAACCACTTTTCGCGTTCCAGCTCTTCCAGATAAGCCGCCGTGATTTTAGACCCCGCCTTCAACTGGTTGGGACCCCATTCGGCCACCTTATTGGTAAGCATCGTTTCTACGCGCTGATAGGCATCATCTTCCATGATTCGGCGCTGATCGTTGAAATCTTTCTTGACCCGCTCAAGTTCGGATTCCTCAATCGACTTGGCGCGGGAATCTTTTTCCAGACCGTCACGGGTAAACACCTGCACGTCGATAACCGTGCCGATCATGCCGGAGCGAACCCGCAACGAGGTATCCTTAACGTCGCTGGCCTTCTCGCCAAAGATGGCGCGCAGCAGTTTTTCTTCCGGGGTCAGCTGGGTTTCGCCCTTGGGCGTGACCTTGCCCACCAGAATATCACCCGGACGGACTTCGGCGCCGATATAAACAATACCGGCCTCGTCCAGCTTGGCCAACGCGGATTCACCTACATTGGGAATATCGCCGGTAATCTCCTCGGAACCCAGTTTGGTGTCACGTGCGACACAGGTCAGCTCTTCGATATGAATCGTGGTGTAGCGGTCTTCCTGCACCACGCGCTCAGAAATAAGAATGGAATCCTCAAAGTTGTAACCATGCCAGGGCATGAAGGCCACCAGCATGTTCTGTCCCAGCGCCAGCTCGCCCATATCGGTAGACGGACCATCGGCCATGACATCGCCGCGCGTTATTTTTTCACCCGGTCTTACCAGCGGACGCTGGTTGATGCAGGTATTCTGATTCGAGCGGGTGTACTTGGTGAGATTGTAAATATCCACACCGGCTTCACCGGTAATGGTTTCATCGTCATGGACCCGCACCACAATACGCGAGGCATCGACCGAGTCCACCATACCACCACGTTTAGCCACTACGGAAACGCCGGAATCCACCGCCACCTTATGTTCGATGCCAGTGCCTACCAGCGGTTTCTGCGCGCGCAGGGTCGGCACCGCCTGACGCTGCATGTTCGACCCCATGAGGGCGCGGTTGGCATCATCGTGTTCGAGGAACGGAATCAGGGCGGCGGCTACCGATACAATCTGCTTGGGTGACACATCCATATAATTGATGGTATCCGGCGGCGCCATGGTGAATTCGTTCTGATGACGAGAGGGCACCATGTCATCGGTGAACTTGCCCTTGCTATCCAGTTCGGCGTTGGCCTGGGCAATCACGTATTCATTTTCATCAATAGCCGACAGGTAATCGACATCATCCGTAACTTTGCCATTTTTGACCCGGCGGTATGGGGTTTCCAGGAAACCAAACTTGTTGGTGCGCGCATACACCGAGAGCGAGTTGATGAGGCCGATATTCGGCCCTTCAGGCGTTTCAATCGGGCAGACGCGACCATAGTGCGTCGGGTGTACGTCGCGCACTTCGAAGCCGGCGCGTTCGCGGGTCAGGCCGCCCGGGCCCAAGGCAGAAATGCGGCGTTTGTGGGTCACTTCCGAGAGCGGATTATTCTGATCCATAAACTGCGACAACTGACTGGACCCGAAGAATTCCTTGATCGCCGCGGATACCGGCTTGGCGTTGATCATTTCCTGCGGCATGAGATTATCGGCTTCGGCCATGCTCAGGCGCTCTTTTACGGCGCGCTCAACCCGTACCAGGCCGACCCGGAACTGGTTTTCCGCCATTTCACCCACCGAGCGAATGCGGCGATTACCCAGGTGATCGATGTCGTCCACCAGACCCTTGCCATCACGAATACCCACCAGGGTCAGGATCACATCCATGATGTCGGAGCTTTCACCACATTCCTCAACCAGCTTTTTCGAGATATCATCGGTGCGCTTGCTGAAATAGGAATAATCATAAAGAATCCCGCTGCCGGTTTCTTCCTTGCGTCCGAGACGACGGTTGAACTTCATGCGCCCGACCACGGACAGATCATAGCGATCATCCGAGAAGAATAAATTGTGGAACAGGTTTTCAGCCGCTTCCTTGGTCGGCGGCTCGCCCGGACGCATCATGCGGTAGATTTCCACCTGCGCTTCCAGTTGAGTGGTCGTGTTATCAATCTCCAGAGTTTTGGAAATATAGGGACCATGATCCAGATCATTGGTGAAAATGGTCTGGAATTCCTTGATCCCGGATTCCTTCAGCGCTTCCAGACGTTCCGGCGTAATCTCATCATTGGCATGCAGCACCACTTCGCCGGTTTCGGTGCTGATCACGTCATGGGCAATCACTTTTTCCAGCAGATAGTCATCAGGAACAAGCAGCGTTTTTACTCCGGCTTTGTCCAGATCACGGATATGGCGCATCGTAATACGCTGCCCCTCTTCTAACAGTAACTTGCCCTTAATATTAATATCAAACGTCGCAACATCGCCACGCAGGCGTTCGGGCACCAGCTTCATGGTGACGCCGTCTTTGGTGAATTTGAAATCGTTATTTTCAAAGAACAGGGCAATAATCTGCTCATTGTTGTAACCCAGGGCTTTGAGCAAGACGGTAACCGGTAACTTGCGGCGGCGATCGATACGCGTGAACAGGCAATCCTTGGGATCAAACTCGAAATCCAGCCAGGAGCCACGGTAGGGAATCACGCGCGCATTGAACAGCAGTTTGCCCGAAGAATGGGTCTTGCCCTTATCGTGGTCGAAGAAGACACCGGGCGAACGATGTAACTGGGAAACAATCACGCGTTCCGTGCCATTGATGACGAAAGTACCATTATCCGTCATCAGTGGAATTTCACCCATATAGACTTCCTGCTCGCGTGTTTCCTTCAGCGTCTGCGTTTTGGCTTCCTTATCATAGATAAACAGGCGCAGGGTTACGCGCAGGGGCGCCGCATAGGTGACGCCGCGCATCTGACACTCTTTGACGTCAAAGACGGGGGTGCCGAGGCGGTAATCCACATAATCTATCGAGGCATTCCCGGAATAGCTGGTGATCGGAAAAACGGATTTAAAGGCCGCATGCAGGCCCTTTTCTTCACGTTGCTCTTTCGGCACATCCTGTTGCAGGAAACCCCGGAAAGAATCGATCTGTGTAGCAAGCAGGTAGGGAATATCGAGAATACTGGGACGACGGCCAAAATTTTTGCGAATCCGTTTCTTTTCTGTTAGCGAGTAACCCATTGGACACCTTACGTGTAACTGTTAATCTGAAAATTCCCTGTTGCCGTATCCGCAACAGGGAATGCACAGCGGGCCGGCAATCACGTCTGGATTGTCAGCCCGGTGTGCATACAGTTTCGTTTTCCCGCACAAATACACTTTACCAGCGACCGCTGGTTCAATTGATCATTGTGGAAAAAACGAATCAAGTCTGAAGCAATCGGAATTACTTGAGTTCGACTTCAGCGCCAGCTTCTTCAAGCTGTTTTTTGATCTCTTCTGCTTCGTCTTTGCTGGCCGCTTCCTTGATGGTGGAAGGGACACCTTCGACCATTTCCTTCGCTTCTTTAAGGCCCAGAGCAGTGATGCTGCGAACAGCCTTGATGACAGAAATCTTGTTAGCGCCAAAGCTGGTCATCACAACATCAAACTCGGTTTGCTCCTCAACAGCTGCTTCGGCACCATCCACAGCCGCCGGTGCAGCGGCAACGGCAGCGGCAGCGGAAACGCCGAATTTTTCTTCCATTGCGTCGATCAAATCAACCACTTCCATGACAGTCATACTGGAAATCGTGTCCAGAATATCTTCTTTAGATACAGCCATTTTACATCTCCTAAAACACTAAAATAACGGTTACGCAAGTCTGAGTAATAGTAAAATCAGCCTTGCTTGGCATCGCGAACAGCCGCAACGGTACGAACCAGTTTGCCGGGAACTTCATTAAGAGTACGCACCAGTTTGGTAATGGGTCCCTGCATAACCGACATGAGCATACTGATAGCCTGGTCTTTGGTCGGCAGGCTGGCAAGGCGATCAATTTCAGACGCCGCCAGTAACTGACCGCCGATGGACAAGACCTTGATAACCAGTTTGTCGTTCTCTTTGGAAAAGTCCTTCAACACTCTTGCCGCCGAACCGGGATCTTCCTGAGAAAACGCCAACACCAGCGGACCTGTCAGAGCGTCCTTCATGCAATCAAAATCCGTCCCATCGATAGCACGCCGAGCTAGCGTGTTTTTAACCACACGCAAATAGACACCACTCATACGCGCCTTGGCGCGAAGATCGGTCATATCTTCAGCACTCAGCCCGTTGTACTCTGCCGCAACAGCAGAGTGCGCGCTAGCCGCGACTTCAGCGACGTCAGCCACAATGGCTTTTTTCTCTTCAAAACTGAGAGCCACGCGAACTTACCTCCGTTTGTAGCAAAAGACAGTTATTATCCTTTGCTGGTGGACGATGAACCTCATCAACATGATGAAGCTACACTTGTTTAGTGGGCTTTGGCAGAAAATCTGTTTTCAGACATAATCTGGTCACATCTAAATCTGTTAAAGGCACACCATCTGCGCAGGCCTGAGGTTTAATCCTGCAAACGAAAATTTATGCTTTCGTCCTTAGGCACCTGCGGTCTTTGATGGACAATGCAGAATAAAACATCGGCCACAAAGTCTTTCATCAAGGGACGAGTGACAAGGATCGCGTGGCGCCGCCACGTTTAATCCTCGTAACTCATCCCTCGTCTCTTATATCGCTAACGATGCCTGATCAACCGCAATTCCCGGTCCCATGGTGGTGGAAATGGCAATTTTTTTCATATACACCCCTTTGGCGGAAGCCGGTTTAGCTTTATTTAAATCCGCCAGCAATGCTTGCAGATTTTCTTTCAGTAAATTGTTATCGAATTCGACGTTGCCAATAGCACAGTGAATAATGCCGCCCTTGTCGGTGCGATAACGCACCTGGCCTGACTTGGCATTTTTGACGGCGGTTTCCACATCCGGGGTTACGGTGCCGACTTTCGGATTCGGCATCAAACCGCGCGGCCCGAGGATCTGGCCTAGCTGACCGACGACGCGCATAGCATCCGGCGTCGCAATCACAACATCAAAATCCATGTTGCCTTTTTTAACTTCCCCCGCCAAATCTTCAAAGCCTACAATATCGGCACCCGCTGCTTTGGCTTTCTCGACATTATCACCCTGAGCAAAAACAGCCACCCGCACGGTTTTACCCGTACCATGAGGGAGCACGGTCGAACCACGGACTACCTGATCCGATTTACGCGGGTCAACACCGAGGTTGATGGCAACATCGACGGACTCCGTAAACCTGGCCTTGGGGAGTTCCTTCAACAGATCAAACGCTTCGGTAGCGGGATAGGCTTTGCCGAATTCCAGTTTCTCACGGATAAGTTTGGTTTTTTTACTTAACCTGGTCATTTACACCCCCTCCGTTTCAATGCCCATACTACGGGCGCTGCCCGCAATGGTGCGTACCGCGGCATCCATATCGGCTGCGGTCATATCCGGCTCTTTGGTCTTGACGATCTCTTCCAGTTGCGCACGTGTCACCTTACCCACCTTGTCACGGTTGGGGATACTGGAGCCTTTCTGGATGCCGGCTGCTTTCTTCAACAGAATAGAAGCGGGCGGTGTTTTCTTGATAAAGGTAAAGCTGCGATCACTGTAAACAGTAATCACAACTGGAGTCGGCATACCTTTTTCCAGACCCTGGGTCTGTGAGTTAAAGGCTTTGCAGAATTCCATAATATTGACGCCATGCTGCCCCAGCGCCGGACCCACGGGCGGAGACGGGTTGGCGTCCTGCGCCGGAACTTGCAGCTTGATATAAGCTTCGATTTTCTTGGCCATGCTTCACCTCGTGTGCGTGGGTACAAACGCCCGGCTAAGGCTCCCCTTTTGTATATTATTAATCGTTGCATAAGTATTTGCACCATAGCCCCCTCTCCTTCCGGGAGAGGGTTGGGGTGAGGGGATAAAATACATGCAAATACTTATGCAACGATTAATATATTAAGAGGCGAGGAACGAGATCTTTAATTACCTCGTCACTCATCTCTGTCAAAAAAGACCTCAGCCCTTTTCGACTTGACTAAATTCTAAATCGACCGGCGTGGATCGTCCAAAAATAGACACTTCAACCCGCAGACGGTTTTTATCATAATCGACTTCTTCGACCACGCCGTTGAAGTCGTTGAAAGGACCATCATTGATACGAACCACTTCACCCGGTTCAAACAGAACTTTCGGACGCGGACGTTCGGCGCCTTCCTGTACACGATTAAGGATAGCTTCGGCTTCCTTGTCAGTAATCGGCGCCGGTTTGTCACTGGTGCCGCCGATAAAGCCCATGACGCGTGGCGTATCTTTCACCAGATGCCAGGTATCGTCATCCAGCTCCATGTGTACCAGTACATAGCCGGGGAAGAATTTGCGATCACTCCGGCGCTTCTGCCCATCGCGCATTTCAACGACTTCTTCAGTTGGAACAAGGATATCGCCAAATTTGTCTTCCTGATCTTGCAGTTTGATCCGTTCTTCCAGCGCACGTTTCACATGCTGCTCAAATCCTGAATAGGCGTGCACTACATACCAACGTTGGGGCATTCGCGTTTAACCTCCCTGTCCGGTGATCGTTTTCACCGCCCAAAGTAAAAAAGAATCAAAGATCCAAAGTATCAGACCCGTCACAACCACCATGGCCAGAACCACCATGGTCGTTTGCATGGTTTCCTGCCGGGTCGGCCAAACCGCCTTACGGACTTCAATGATGGCGCTACGGCCATAGTTCCAGGTATCCATCCCTGGTTGTGAATTGAATGCCACCGCCGCCGCCAGACCGAATACGCCGAGCAAGGCCAGCACCCGATAGAGCAAGGCCTGATCGGCATAATAATAAAAGCCGACCAGACCTGCGACTACCAGCAGGAGTGCAATCAGAAGTTTAATTTTGTCTACCATCTTAAATCCATATGGGACCAGTCACTACCTACCCGACACCCTACTAAAGTGGCAGGCCAGGAGGGAATCGAACCCCCAACCTGCGGTTTTGGAGACCGCTGCTC
>ENA-ORDP01000465-ORDP01000465.1-marine-sediment-metagenome-genome-assembly--contig:-NODE-465-length-26476-cov-4.450437_pt1 | contig 26476 bp, 25 predicted proteins | sample MGYA00248627_ERZ508539 | MGnify/ENA primary metagenome ERZ508539 (study PRJEB26208, sample SAMN05571518) | marine sediment metagenome | biome: deep sea; feature: Hydrothermal vent; material... | reverse complement strand
CCTGAGCAATTAGCGGAAATCGTGGATGGGTTAAACCAAATAATCGGAATATAACTGCAGGAGCTGATGCAAGACGAAATCATTACCGGATCCGAGGAGATCGATGATGATGTAGAATTCTGAACAAGGAAGGTGATAGGGGGCTATGCAGCTTCCAGTACCTTGCCTGTGCGGTATTCGCCATTTATGTGCGGTTTTAGGCAGCCGTTAACACACGCTGAATAGTTATGAATAAAAGCCCTTTTCCCACCAGTCAACCTGTGAGTAAAATACTAAACTCATGCACAAGCGTCATAATAATTGGGAGGGTATTTCAAGGTTCCTCTCTAAAATCATGCCATCGGATATTCTGTTGACTTATGGCGCAAGAAAGTATATCTTACTTTTATCTTACGTTATACAGGAGAAATTACATGAGTATCGCGCGGTTATCAAGCAAAGGGCAATTGACTATCCCCAAACCCATGCGTAGAGCGCATGGATGGCATACGGGGCAAGAGCTTGAGGTCATTGATACAGAAGAAGGCATCCTGTTAAAGTTCAGAAGCCCATTTAAAGAAACCCACATAGCTGATGTCGTTGGCTCGCTTCCATATTCAGGTGAAGTAAAAACGGTACCCCAGATGCATGAAGCAATCGCCAAAGGCATTAAAGCAAGGCAATGATGATCTCGGTCGATACCAATATACTTGTTCACATTTTAACCAAAGACGATGAATTGCAATTACGCAAAGCTCTTCTCCAGTTTGAAAACAATGAGGTTTTTATCGCTGACACTGTTATTCTCGAAACTGAATGGGTATTGCGCTACGCCTATGAATTTTCCAGCCTCGAAATCAATCAAGCATTGGTGCGCCTGCTCGGCCTGCAGCAAGTCCACCTCTCCCATCCGCGACAGATGGCAGATGCACTGGCCTGGCACAAACAGGGGCTCGATTTTGCCGATGCCTTACACCTTGCCTGCTCCTCTGCACAGGATACTTTTATGACATTCGACAAAGCATTGATCACAAAGGCACAACGATTGAATCTAAGTCCGAAAGTTCAAGCACCATGATTTTTAAACATCAATTGACGTATACCATACATAAGAATGCTTAATCCCTTGAGTGGCTGTGAAACAGGGATCCAATGGGAGAATGCCTGTGCTGCGATGTTGCTCAAACATGTCCATTTTGAACAGGATGTCCTGGGCAATCGGATCGAGCACGCGGTGAAATTTGGGACAGGCCATGGTTGGTTGATAACCTATTGTGTTATACAGATACCGTGGGCTTTTGTTCTGCACTTTATGCAACTTGGCCACAATGAGAATTGCTGCAAAGATGGGTTGGACAAGGCTTGACATTGACACAGAAAAAGAGGTGGTTTACACTTCCTATGCCCAATACGAAGGAGGGGCCTGTATGGCTTCTGAGGGCGATTTCGGGTTTGCGAGGCTATTTTCTCCCTCTAGCTGAAACCAAAATTCTTATCACTCACTTAAATGATGGGGAGAGGAGGATAAAACATGAAAGCACTCGTCAAGCCACTGATAATCAGCTTTTATTTCACCACTCAGGGTCTAAATGCGCAGCAGTTGAATCCCGGCGTCAAGATACCCAGGGATATAGATATAGGTGTAAATCAAAATCTTCAGATCAGGGATTACATTAAAAAAAACAAACTGCAACTAAACTTTCCAGTAGTCGCAAAACCTCGTTCGGCAAGCTTATCGGTCGGCGCGGTACCCTGGGACAGTTGGTGTAGAAACAATCCCACAGGTTCGACTGAGGGACGTATCTCGGTGCAAGTCCGCTTTCCACGCAGAGCCGATAGCACTTCTGTTCTCGCCGTTCTGGTGGTGCATGCCGGAGGAAGAAATTATCGAACCAACGTCGCACTCGGCGTTGGTAATTTTGGTGTCACCAGCTCCACATTTCCGCTTCCGGCCAGCGAATTTTGCTCAGACCGCTGTGTAGCGTACCACCTTGAGGCACGGAACAGTGCCGATGCTTCAAAGATTGACAGTCGCGAACGCCAAGCTTGCTTCTGAATTAAAGGGACCAGACTCATTGCTGTTCCAAAAGCCGGTTTGACCGGTTTTATTACGAAACGGTTGAGGCTAAAAGTGAATGAAGCGAAAAGTACGGTGGGTTTGCCCCAAAAGCAAGCTTTTCTTGGTTTTACCTTCATGGCAGGAACGGGAAGAGTAGCGTATACCGTAAACAGTGGAAGGTGTATCGTCGTCACAAAGCGGAGTTGTTACGTTTAGGTGTTCGTTCAGAGCTGACCCATACGACGGCTCGGAGTGCGAAAGGCCCCAGGCGAGTCAGTCATACGCCGGGTGTGAGGATGGCTCTGAATAACAGATATTTCGATGCATTGGGATTGGTACGATTAAATTCGAAAGTGAACATTTAACGTTGCTGAACCGCCGTGGTACGGACCCGCATGCCCGTAGTGACGGAGGGGTGCCCCTCTATCCGGATTTGTCCCCGGTATTACCGGGGACTTTCACCGAATTTGTAAACAATCAGCCTCCTAAGGTGTTAAGGTATGATTTTATGTGGTGGCTTGAAACCATATCGACCATATCGTCGCTGAGGAAAGATAATACCTGGGCGTATCCTGGTTGCGAGCGATGCTCTGCTAAAAGCGCTTGACAGCGTGCTACTGCTGAGGGTGGCTTTATTATTATTTCTATTACTATCGTCATTTGCTCTGTTGCCGTCAATGTAAATGTCGGGATCGAAACTCAACATTGCTTTATATGAAGGCACAAATTCACCACCGGGCTGATTCGAGAATGATTTACTGAATTTCAAAGTCTGACCTCGATTTACCCTTGAAAAGCCCCATATTTTTACTAGCCTGGAGTTGCCCTGATATAGGTTGAGTGTCTGCTGGTTTCTTCTTGACACATAGTGTGCAGTGCCGACATTTATAACACTTGCATTAATTTTATAATTAAAGGTGCCATTCGAATTTTTGTGTACATTCGTAACGTTTATGCCTACTCTGAGGTCAGGCAATGGGGTCCTCGCCATGCTCATACCCGGGATCAGCAAGCCAAGCAGAGAGCTGATCAGAAGAAAGTTCCTAACGCTACTGTTTTTCATTGACTCTTTCATGATTCTATCCTCTAAAATGTGTTCTAAAATGAGTAAAATGTCTCTTGATTGTCATAATTGACCTTCAATTAACACCAAATTAGTCGCATGTTATCGCAAGAAGGTTCAAAACTTTTTTTACTTACGGGTCTCCTGTTGTCAGCGCCGACCAACCAGACCCAGTGGAGTGAAGAACGGACCTGGAAGCGGTCTTTCGCAGTCTCAAGTCGGAGCTGGGCATGCGCCCGGTGTACCACCAGAAGACGGTACGGGTGGAGGGGCATATCTGGATCACCTTGCTGGCCTATAATCTGGTACACCAACTGCGAAGAAAACTCAAGGCACAGGGAATCGATGACAGCTGGGAGACGATCCGCAGGACCATGAGCACACAGACCCGGACCACGGTGACCCTGCGAGGACAGGAACTTGAATTGATGTTCCGGCCATTCACAAGATGAATGTTATGTGTAGTATCCTGGTATCATCCGTTATGACGAGGGCATGATAACGTTGTACTCTTATACCTCATGAGACAAATAAGTAAAACGACTTACAGGAAATAACAGTGTCTGATCTATTTGAAGAAAAATCCAAAGACTGGGATGGAAATGAACTCATCAAACAACTTTCATCAGCAGTCGGTGCTTCGATATTGGAGCATGTCCCTTTGCATGAGCGGATGCAGGTCATGGATTTTGGTGCGGGTACGGGGCTGATTTGCTCACAGATTGCACAACGTGTTGAAAAAATCACTGCGGTTGATATTTCGGAGGCAATGCTGGAAAAACTTGCTGCCAAACCGGAATTGCGGGATAAAGTGGAAACTGTCTGCCAGGATATTGTCAAGGCCCCGCTGGAATACCGGTTCGATCTGATTGTCAGTGCCATGGCCATGCATCACATTGAAGATACGCACTTGCTCGTGAGAAGGTTTGCTGAGCATGCCAAACCCGGCGCATTGGTCGCATTAGCTGATTTGGACAAAGAGGATGGAAGTTTTCACCCCGAGGGTACAGAGGGTGTTCATCATCATGGCTTTGAACGAGCCGCGTTGCAGGAGATATTGGAAGAATGCGGGTTCAAAACAATCCGGTTTTTTACAGCACACACCATTCAAAAAGAAGAAAGAAGTTATCCGGTGTTTCTTGTGACTGCAGAAAAGCAGAATTTGGACCAATTTCTCCCTATAAGGTATCCCCCACCTGCGGAATCCTTACAGATTGAATTGTGACAACCAACCCGTGTTTTTGTGAGTTACTAAGAAATCAGGCTTAATTTTCCTGCAACCATTTTCTCGGATTTTTTGGATAATACCTTTCCGGCAAACGATCAATATGGGTAAAAAACCGTGTGTCCTTGTACGGCATTTTGATATAACCGGAAATTCCGAGGCCGCTAATTTCGGGGACTGCTGCGACAACCTGCGTCAGACAATGCTGAAATTCGTCTTCACGCGCAGGGTCAAGAAGGCGATAATTATTGTGGATCTTTAAATGGGTCGGCAGGCTCTCAAAAATCAGTAATCCGGTATGATGAATTCGGTTGAGGCGCTGCAAGGCGCTCAGAATGTCCCGCGGCAATTCCAGTGATTCCTCTGGATCTTTGCCATCCTCGAAATAGGAATGGATTCGACTTTTGTCCTCCACATCCGGTGCATCGGTAATCTCATAGGGAATCAACAAATCGGACGCCGGTTGAAAGCGGACCAAAGCCGAGTCCCGGTCCAGATGCAGGGTATCCCGGGCATTAAAAAGACAGCTTTTAAACACCCCTTGCCGATAGATTGCCCGGGCCAGGTTTACCATATTATTCACCGATGCGGTAAATGAGGCCTTGAAGCGAAGATCATAGAGGTTTAGACAAGAATCAATATAGACTCCGTCCTTCTCCCAGCGCACGGCCAACCCACCCAAAACCGGATATTTGGCCAGTCGACCGACACTCGCTAGAAAAGCTTTTTCGGTATCTCCCATACCCTGCAGAAAGTTTTTATAGTAGTGATCGAACTGCACATCATCGATGTCCCCCAACGTCCCCTCGGCGCCCTCCTCTTTCAAAAAAGATTTTCGGGAGCTGTAGCTGACGGTTTCGATATCCAAACCCTGACTATAGGTCCAAACCGGAATCAGCTGAGACTCCTCCGGCAGTGGCAAGTCAAGCACCACTACTCTGGCCATGGAGGACATATTTGACAGAAAGTAGTCTCCTGCCTGCGATCGCAGCTTCGGATCCTGATCCAGCATGCCCTCCAGAACACGGGCAAACTCCAGCGGCAAACCCAGAGCGGTTGGAGGGATTGCACGGCAACCGAAGCGGCACGACTGTCCGGATGCCAGGGCATACAAGGTGGCAGCCAGGCCCTGCTCATCAAATCGGGGGCAGGACAAGGCACCATCGAGTTGCTCCGGGCCAATGAAGTAGACATCACCCAGTCGTGCGTTGGAGTCCTGCAAATCATCCGCTATCAGCCCGGCCCCTGCCACATAGTGCAGCTGCTCGTCCAATTGAGCAAATACCGATGAACCCCAGTCAATTAAGGCGATATTCTCACTGACCGGATCAAACATAATATTCGACGGCTTTATATCACCATGGATCAACGGCCTGGAGTTACCATCATTTCTATTCCTCATTGCTCCCAGAATAGCCACTATCTGGGCCGCAATATGAAGTACCAGTCGCGCCGTCAAGCGCCCCTGCTGCAAAGACAATTGCTCCAGATTAATGCCGCTGGCCCGCTCCATTACCAGGATTGATTGATTTTTGATGCGAACAAATTCAATCAGGCGTGGCACATTGGGGTGGTGAACCTGACCCAACATAAAAGCCTCCTCTTCGAGGCGATCCTGTACATGCTGCGGCAAGTTGATACGAGAGAATTTAAAGACATATTCGGCCCCACCTGGAGTCACACCGCCGAAAACAAAACCAAACGCACCCTTGTCGATAAATTCAATCTTGCGGTACCCCAGTTGCAGCAACTGCTGCTCACAAAGCTGCACCCAACCCCGTAATTTGCGGGCATCATCATGACTGAGCAGATAAACCGATTGCTCTTCCGGAATATAAAATTGCTGAAGATCAGGTTGTGTGGTCATGTGCTTGAGCTGCCCGTTCACGATAACAACAAGCCTCAATCATCCGGCAATTCCTCTTCAGCAATCGAAGCCACCCCATATGAAATCAAGGTCAGTTTTTCGATTGAGCAAAGCGGGCCAATTATCGAAGATCCAGGAGCAGGTTGGCCGGCTGCTCGAGATAGGACTGCCACAAGGTGCTGAAGCGGGCCATGGTGCCACCATCGATAACCCGGTGATCACCCGACCAGCAGAGGGTGAGAAGGGACTTTTTCTGCACCTGACCTGCCTCGTCAAAACGCGGTAACTGTTGAATCTTGCCCAATGCCACAATAGCCACCTCGGGTGGATTAATCAACGGTACCATATAGGTGCCTCCCAGTGCACCGATATTGGAGATACTGATCGTGCCACCCTGCAGGTCTTCCTGGCTGACCCGGCCCTGGCGGGCGCAGTCTGTCAAACGCTGCACCTCGAAGGCAATTTCTAAAATAGTCAGGGTATTAACACGCTTGACATTGGGCACCAACAGGCCAACTTTGGAGTCAACAGCCATACCAATATTACAATCGGGTAGATAGTGAATTTCACTACAATCTTCGTTTGCCCGACTGTTAAGCAGCGGATAATGTTGCACTGCTGTGGCAATGGCCTTCATAAAAAAGGCCATCAGCGTCAACCGTGTTCCCTGCTCCTGGGCCTTACCCTGGAGTTCTTTGCGCAGAACAAGCAACCGACCAACGTCAACTTCATCGCCATAGGTAAAACTCGGGATCGTGGCGGCAGACAAGGTCATCTGCCGCGCCATAGCAGCCTTAATCCCGCGCACGGCTTCGACGCGAACCGATTTACTTGAAGTCACTTCCTGATGTGTGTCCATTTTCCCAGGTGAACCCCTGGCGGCTTGCTCTTGGGCGGCTTGCTCCTGGAAGGCCAGAACATCTTCCTTCAATACCCTGCCATCCTTGCCGGTACCATGGATGGTGGTAATCTCAAGCTTATATTCACGACAAATACGCCGCACCGCCGGGCTGGCCAAAGCGCTGCTACGAACCGGGGCAACGGCATCAACACTACGACCGGTCTGTGGTCCGGTAATTGTGCTGTCAGCAACAGATGCTAAAGCTGCCTGCTGGTCACCTAGTACAGACGCAGTGGCGGGTTCAGTGGCAGTGACAGGGTCAGCGTGCTCCTCATGCGAAGTTAACGCAAAAAGAGGTTCATGCACACGAGCGATCTCACCTTCCGCATAATACAGCCGGCTTACCATACCCGCTTGATCTGCTGGGATCTGTACCACCGCCTTGTCTGTCATTAATTCAACCACAGGCTGATCTTCCTTAATATCCTCTCCCTCCATCACCAGCCACTTGACCACTTCACATTCAATAATTCCTTCGCCGATATCCGGCAATATAAAATCTTTCTGCATGTCCTGAGCCCTAATAATTCACACTGTGTTTAATAGCTTCGAAGATCTTAAACTGATCCGGAATATAGGCCTTCTCAAAAGCCAATGGGTAAGGGGTGTCGAGACCAGTGACCCTGGCAATGGGAGCTTCCAGGGACAAGAAACATTGTTCCTGGATACTTGCCGCAATCTCTGCGGCGAAACCTCCGGTCAAGGGTGCCTCATGACTGATCAGCAATCGACCGGTTTTCTTGACCGAATTCACGATCGTCGCCCGATCCCAGGGCAGGATCGTTCTCAGGTCGATTATTTCACAGGAAATACCCTCCTTTTCTGCCAGGTCAGCTGCTTTTTCCAGATATTCCATCTGCGCACCCCAAGCCAGCAAGCTGATATCGCTGCCCTCACGCAATACCTCGCAGGCTGAAAGCGGCAGTTCGTAATCACCTTTTGGCACCTCACCCACACTGGCACGATAAATTCTTTTCGGCTCAAAGAAAATCACCGGATTAGGGTCCCGAATCGAGGCCAGCAGCAGGCCCTTGGCTTGATAGGGATTGCGTGGTATCACAATCACAAGACCCGGAGTATGTGCAAAATAGGCTTCCGGGGACTGCGAGTGATAGTGACCACCGGCAATACCACCACCATACGGGGTACGAATGGTCAGGCCGCCGACATTGAACAGATTGCCGGATCGATAACGAAATTTTGCCGCTTCGTTAACGATCTGATCGAACGCAGGAAATATATAGTCGGCGAACTGAATTTCCGCTACTGGTATCTGTCCCTGTGCCGCCAGACCATTGGCAAACCCAATAATCCCCTGTTCCACCAGTGGTGTATTAAAACAACGCTCGTTCCCGTATTTTTCCTGAAGATGGGTAGTGGCCCGGAATACCCCACCAAAGCCGCCCACATCCTCACCGAAACAGAGTACTTTGTCATTCGCGGCCATGGCGATATCTATGGCGTTGTTCACCGCCTGCAGGAGGTTGATCTTCATCATGACCTTATCCCCACAGTGTTATTTTTCCCGGCATCGGTAGCCTTGGTATTTTGAGGATAAGTTTGTGGGTACTGTGCAATGTGGGCCTGCAGCTGCCGCAATTGTTCCTGCAACAGCGGTGGTGGCAGATCATACACATCGCTGATCAGCTTATCGAGAGTGGGTGCCGGCCGCTGTTCAGCCACTTTCATGGCCGTTAGCATCTTTTTTCGCACCACTTCAAAGCATTTTTTATCCTGATCTTCCGACCACCAGCCCTGCAGCAACAGCCACTTCTTCATACGCTGTAGTGGATCCTTGCTACGCCATTTTTCCTCTTCCTTTTTGCTGCGATAACCGGAAGGATCATCAGACGAGGAGTGGGCCGCCAAGCGATAACTCATGCTTTCGATCAGTACCGGCTGATTTTTCTCTACCGCAATGCGTCGTGCCTGCAGCGTTGCTCCATAGACCGCCAGAATATCGTTGCCATCGATGCGAATGGTGTGCATTCCATAACCAAGTGCTCGCGGTGCGATACCATCGGCGGCAAATTGTTCGCTGGAAGGTGTAGATATCGCATAGCCATTGTTCCGACAGAAAAATATGACGGGAACTTTGAGTACGGAAGCCATATTCAGCGCCGCATGAAAATCACCTTCTGAAGCGGCTCCCTCTCCGAAGACGGTGACGGTACAAAGCCCACTTTTGCTGATTTTCTGCCCGTACGCATAACCGGTTGCCTGCGGAATCTGGGTCGCCAATGGTGAGGAAATGGTCATAAAATGGAGTTTCGCCGATCCATAATGAACCGGCATCTGTCGGCCCATGCCATAATCGAGATCATTGGCAAACAACTGATTCATGAACTCGTCGATACTGAAACCACGGTACATCAATGCACCTTGCTCCCGGTATTGCGCCATAATCATGTCTGCGTCATTCAGGGCAGCAGCAAAACCCACCGTACTGGCCTCTTCGCCAGTCGATTGCATATAAAAACTGACCCGGCCCTGCCGTTGCGCAGCCAGCATGCGCTCATCCAAAGCCCGGGTTCGAACCATAGCATCGTAGATTCGTAACGCTTTTTGCCGATCAAGGTCTGGTAGTGCCGCACCCGGGTAGACCGTACCATCCTGTTTCAAAATCCTACAGGTAGGGATGGCGAGTTCATTGCCACGGATAAATTCGAGTGTATGCACTGTGTGCTGTAATGCAGACATCATCTAGCCTCCTCTTTAGCGTTGAGAGTACATGGTTGCAAGACCCTCGTGAGGTTTTGCCGCCATCACCACCGCGCAACCGGGTAAGGTTATATGGGTGGTTTTCAGCTACAGAGCCTGGACTCATTTATGCTTGGTGCCGTGATCAACGATACGTTGCAAAATGAAAGGTGTGTGTCCACGCCCTGGACGTTAATGACAGTATAGGCTTATTCTCTCTTGGAGTAAATTTGCTAGGAATATCCCAGGTAAGCCCGCTGTACCGCTTTATTCGCCAGCAGATTTTCGCTGCAGTCCTCAAGCACCAGATGGCCGGTCTCCAACACATAGCCGCGGTCAGCAATATTCAGTGCCGCCCGGGCATTTTGTTCCACCAGCATGACCGTCACACCCTGACGATTCAATTCACGGATGATATCAAAAATTTCTTCGACCAGTAGCGGTGCCAAACCCATCGAGGGCTCATCGAGGAGCAGTAATTCCGGCTTGCCCAGCAAGGCCCGACCAATCACCAGCATTTGCTGCTGACCACCCGACAAGTTACCGGCCGCAGACTTGCACCGTTCCCTGAGAATGGGGAACAGGGTGTATACCCGCTCCAATTCAGTTTTCATCCAGCCCTTGTCTTTGCGTCGAACATAACCACCCAACAACAAATTATCTTCCACACTCAAGGGTGCAAACACCTGCCGCCCTTCCGGCACATGGCAGATTCCGGCGCGAACAATGCGGTGCGGCAGCCATTTGGTAATTTCCTTGTCACCTAGTGAAATCTTACCGGCGCTGGCTCTATGTAGATTCGAAATCGCATGCAAAAGCGTTGTCTTACCGGCGCCATTGGCACCGACAAGGGCCACCAGCTCGCCGTGTTTGACTTCCAATGAAATATCATAAAGCGCCTGGATGGGGCCATAATGGCTATTCAGGTGATCTATTTTCAGCAGAGTCCCGGTCTCAGTGGCCATCGGCTTCACCCCCGCCCAGATAGGCTTTGATCACATCAGCATCCTGCTGTACTTGCTGTGGGGTGCCTTCTGCCAGTCGTTTGCCGAAATTAAGCACCATAACCCGATCAGACACCTGCATAACCAGCCCCATATTGTGCTCAACCAGCAATACGGTGGTACCGGCGTCACAGATACGACGGATCAATACACACATTTGCGCGGTTTCCGTGTCATTGAGCCCCGCTGCGGGCTCATCCATCATCAATAAGCGGGGCCGGGTGGCCAAAGCCCGGGCAATTTCCAGGCGTTTGAGCAAACCGTAGGGCAGTGCAGATGCCTGCATGCCAGCAACTTTATCAAGTCCACAAAATTGCAATGCTTGCCGAGCCCAGGCTTCAGCCTGCCGCTCTTCTCGCACCACCGCCGGCAGCCGCAAAGCGGCATGCCATAGTCGAGAATGGGTACGCAAATGGCAGCCAACCATGACATTATCCAGTGCGCTCATATTAAAAAAAATTTGCAGATTCTGAAAGGTTCGAGAAATCCCCATGGCAGCAACTCGGCAGGGCTTGTGGCCGGTGATCTCTTGCCCCAGAAAATAGATCTGTCCGGTGTCGGCTTGATAAATTCCTGAAAACAGATTGAACAATGTGGTCTTACCAGCGCCGTTAGGACCGATGACCGAATAGACCTGGTTTTCCTCGACAACAAACCCCAGGTCAGCAATCGCGCGTACCCCGCCAAATGCCTTACTCAATGCTTCGATATCCAAAAGCGCCATTCGCTTCAACCCCGACCCTCCAAACCCTGGCCTGGCAGCTTTTGCTGCTGCTTGCGATGCCGTAACCGTTGTAGCAGGTTTTGAATACCAAACAACAGGCCCTGAGGCAGGAAAATCATCACCAGCATCAAGATGGCCCCAAACAACATCACTTCATAGTCTTCAAACACCACGAGCATGGCTGGCAGATAGGTGAGAATGATGGCCCCGAGTATGGCTCCATAATTTGAGCCCATACTGCCCAGTACCACCATGGTGACCAATTGGAGCGAAAAAAAGAAACCAAATGAATCAGGACTTATGAAGGATTGCTGATGTGCAAACAAGCTGCCGGCCAGTGCGGCGATCAGTGCGGCTAGTACGAAAACACCGGATTTGGTTGCCGTCGTATCGATCCCCATCATCTCGGCGGCCACCTCAGAACCGTGCAATGCACGCAGGGCGCGGCCACTACGTGAACTAATGATATTCAAAGCCAGCCACAGTACCAACAGCAAGATGATCACAATTACGAAATACCAACGAAGGTCCGTGTCCACCTGCCAGCCAAAAACAGACAATACCGGAATATCACCCATGCCATCCGGCCCACCGGTAAAATCATCCTCCTGGACCAGAAAAATATGAACGATAATCCCCAAACCGAGTGTCGCCATTGCCAAATAATGGCCTTTAAGACGCAGGATGGGTCGGGCGATAGCAAAAGCGATTGCCGAGGTCATGGTCATGCCCACAAGCATTGCCGGCCAGGGGTTCCATCCGTACCGGGTCGTCAGGATGGCTGAAACATAGGCGCCGATTCCAAAGAATGCGGCATGCCCAAGAGATATTTGACCCGCGTACCCCATCAGAAGATTGAGGCTGATCGCCAGAATCGCATTTAATCCGGCTGTCACCCCGATGACCGTCACGTAGTAATTATCCGGAAAAACCAGGGGCAAAACCAGCAACACAACTGCAAGCAGGAAAAATGGCTTGAGTCTTTTCATACCCGGTCTGTTGCCGCTTTACTAAAAAGGCCATTTGGTCGAAGAAACAAAACCAGCAGCAATATCAAAAAGCCGATCGCATCTTTGTAACCGGAGGAGATTAAACCCGCCGACAGGGACTCAATCAACCCCAGCAGCAAGCCTCCTGCCACTGCACCCATGGGGTTACCCATACCACCAAGAACGGCGGCGGAAAACCCTTTGAGCCCCAGCATGATGCCGGCATCATACGAAGTAAACGTGATTGGGGCAATCAATATGCCCGCCATCGCCCCGAGAAATGCGGACAACCCATAGGCAACCAACATCATCAAACCCACGGGTATACCCGCAAGATGTGCCGCCATTCGGTTGCAGGAACAAGCAAGAATTGCCTTGCCATGAGTAGTATGATTGAAAAAAATGTGTACCCCGAGCACCATTACCAAGGTCCCACCAATGATCCACAGGTTTTGTGGCAATAGCGTAGCTTGCCCGAGATGAATCGGCTCTTCACCAGAGATTGGCGGCATGGAAAAAATATCCTTGCCCCAAACCAGTAACGCAACACCACGCAAAAAAATGGAGGCGCCAATGGTGATGATAATGGTGGTAATTACCGAGGCATTGTGTGCCGGCGCGATAGCAAAACGCTGTAGCAATAAGCCCACACAAATCGTGATCAGCACCGCACAGATCACAGCCAGCCACATCGGCAAACCATAATTAGCAGATAAGGCGACTGTTGCCATCGCCCCGATCATCACGAACTCGCCCTGGGCAAAATTGATCACATCTGAGGCATTGAAGATGATCGAAAAACCCAATGCAACCAGCGCATAGGTCGCCCCTACCGTGATCCCGGTTAGCAGAAATTGCAGGATCTGATCAGCCATACACACCTCTCCCTCACTGCAGAAATCCACAGTGTATCGTAAAGCACAGACGGAGGTTGCACTGCCGGCGGACATGCTCATCCACCGGCAGTACGAGAGAGCAGGTTTACTTAACGATGGTCCAGTTACCGTTCTTGATCTCCAACATCCTGAAGGCATCAAGGCCCAAGCCTAGATGGTCTGTTGGGCTCATGTTGAAGACACCACCGGTACCAATGAAATTGTGAGTTTTCTCAATTTCATCACGGACTTTCGCCTTGTCAGTGGAATTGGCGCGATCTATCGCCTGCAGTGCAATCATCAAACCATCATAGGCGTGGCCACCAAAGGTGGAGACCGGGCCATATTTGGCTTCAAATTTTTTCTTGTAGGCCAACAGTACGGCTTTTTGTGGATTGGAGTCGGACAGTTGTTCCGCTACCAGCAGGGCAGAAGCTGGCAGCCGCACACCTTCCGCTGCGGCACCTGCAAGCTCTATATACTTCTTCGAGGCAACGCCATGGGACTCATACAGCGGCACTTTAATCCCCAGCTGACGGATATTTTTGGTCACAATCGCAGGACCTGAGCCAAAACCAAAGTTCAAAATTGCCTGTGCGTCGGTGTCACGGATCTTGGTTAACTGTGCCGTCATATCCGTGTCTTTACGGCCATAGGACTCATCAGCCACGATTTTGATGCCGTAATTACCTGCCAGCGCCAAACTCTGAACCCGACCAGATTTGCCGAAACCACCATTGCCGCTGATCAGAGCTACCCGGGTGATGCCACGTTTTTTCATATCCTCATAGATCTTCGAAGCTGCCATACGATCAGTATGTGGCATCTTAAAGGTCCATTTTTGTACGGGATCAATGATTTTCACAGAGCCGGCAAGGGAGATGAACGGAATCTGGTTCTTTTTTACGATGGGCATTACGGACAATGTAGAGCCGGAAGTAGAACCACCAACGATCACATCAACTCGATCTTTCTTGATCAGGCGTTTGGCAAAATTTACGGCTTCTTTGGCCCTGCCACCGGTGTCGTAATGCACCAATTCTACTTTGCGACCATCAACTCCGCCCTTGGCATTCACCTCGGCAATATACATTTGTAGGGTCTTCAATTCAGGATCACCAAGAAAAGAGGCTGGCCCGGTAACAGCGAGAAAGGTTCCAATCTTAATCGGATTTGCCGCCATCGCCTGGCTGGCTGAAACTGCCAGCAGACTTCCTACGGCCACAGCAATAATATTTTTCTTCATAATCAGTAGCACTCCTCAAATAGTGTGTGTTTGTCTAAATAGCGATTGATGCGGCAAAACCCACCATAGCCTACCCTATTCTGGCCCCCAGCACTGCCAACTACACAAGCCCGAACAGGGCCGGAACCTGAACCCGGAATGAGCACAAGCAGCATTGCGTATCACCGATTACACCAGCGATTACACCAGCGACCACCTGGCTAACTTCCGGACCAGCAAATCTTATTTGCGGTGGTGGATTAAACAGCATCCATTTATCGGACAGATCATAAGGATATAGTGTTGACCGGTCAAGCCTATTCGCCCCCTACTCATGGGCTCCCGCTCATTACCGGGTCTGGTCACGTTTTCCTCCAGTTCCAACTGGCCAATACCGACCAAAATCACGCTAGGAATACCGTAACCGGCACCTTGAGAGCCGTTGTTTTTTCTCTGCCATTTGCGGTAAAGTCACACTGCGCAGGTAGGCAGTAGAAAAAATATTGGGAGGCTGTATGCAAACACACCGAACATTCAAACATTCTTTCCTGGCTATTGCTGTAACGACTCTGCTCAGTAGCTGTGCTACCAATCCAGTGACCGGCAAAAACGAACTCATGCTGATCCCGGAAGCAACTGAACTGCAGTTGGGGGAGGAAAACTATCAACCCTCTCGACAAATGCAGGGTGGGGACTATATTGCCGATCCCAAGGTGGCTGCCTATATTCAGGAAATCGGGCGTAAGCTGGCAGTAGTCAGCGACCGCAAGCTACCGTATGAATTCAACGTGGTCAATGACTCACAAATCAATGCCTGGATGTTGCCTGGCGGCAAAATGGGCATCAACCGCGGCCTGTTGCTAAAAATGGATAATGAAGCCGAACTGGCTGCTGTAATGGGTCATGAAATGACCCATGCAGCGGCCAAACACGGCGCCAAGCATATCCAGCAGGCATTGTTACTGCAAGGTGCCGTCCTGGTGGCTTCTGTAGCCATCGGTTCATCCACCGAGGACAAGGGAACGCAAACCGCAGGCATCATCGGAGCACAAGTGGTCAGTGCCTTGCTACAATCCAAATTCAGCCGCGATGATGAACGCGAAGCGGATCATTATGGCATGGTTTATATGTCCCGTGCCGGTTATGATCCCAAGGCTGCGGTGACCGTTCAGGAAATGCTTCTTCGCGAATCCAAGGGCAGCCCCGATAACATGCTGACGCAACTACTTGCCGACCACCCTCCCTCGGCAGAGCGTGTGGCCGCAAATAGGGCATTCACCAAAAAACTACCAAAGGGTGGCCTACTCGGTCGCCAGGCCTATCATCGGCGACTGGCTCATTTGTTCAAGGTAGCACCGGCCTATGCGGCGTATGATAAGGGGCAGAAAGCCCTGAAGGCACATCAATATAGCAAGGCATTACAACTGGCTGACAAGGCGATTGCCATTGAACCCAAAGAGGCGCTGTTCCATATTTTGAAAGGCAGTGCATTGGAAGGAAAGCATAAAAAAAATGCAGCAATAAACCAGTATCAAAAAGCTGCCGCATTGAATCCAGGTTATTTTGCCCCGCATTTAAAACTTGGCCTGCTTCTCGATTCTGTAGGCAGGCGAAAACAGGCGCAGCAGTCCCTGAAAAAAAGTGTAAAACTACTCAAAACCGCCCCGGCACTATTTATCCTCGGCCGCTATGCAAAAGACCGCGGCAATCTGGCCCAGGCCAAGAAATACTTCGCGCAAGCCGCTCAGGATGGCGGCAGTGCCGGAAAGGCCGCCTACGCCGACCTGCTGCGAGTTGATCTACCGGTGAATTCCAGCAGTTATGTTACTGCCAGCATGGTCCGCAACAGCAGCGGACAACTGGATTTTCTGGTAAAAAACAATACCCCGTTCCCCATCGGAAAAATTATTCTGGAAATCCGTGAGGGCAGGAATAGCAAACGCATACCGCTGCGCGGAGTGGTCGACGGCAACACCACGGATACCTATCCCACAGGCGTGGCGGTCACACAGCAAGACATCAACAATGCCAGCGTCGAGGCGGTCAGCGCACGTCTACAGGAATAACTGGCAGGCTATCCGTTCTCTATTCTCGGACTACCTTTTAGCTACGCCAAAAATCCCGGGAAAAGAGCACCAACAGGGTAAACAATTCCAGCCTCCCCAACAACATGGCAAAAATCAACAGCCATTTTGCCGCTGTGTTGAGGCTTTCATAATTTGACGCTACCCGACCCAAACCGGGACCGAGGTTATTCAACGATGCAGTCACCGCCGAAAAAGCGGTCACCAGATCCACACCGGTGGCGGTAACGGCCAGCGACAACAGGATGTAACTCAGCATATACAGGGCAAAAAATCCCCAAATCGCACTGATCACGTGCTCTGATACCGGGCGGCCGCCAAGTTTGATCGGGATGACCGCACGAGGATGAATCAGCTTGGCGATCTCTCGTTTACCCTGTTTGTACAGCAACAGCACCCGCACCACCTTAATCCCCCCGGCAGTGGAACCCGCGCTGCCGCCTATGGCACTCATCATCACCAACAGTACCGGCACAAACGTTGGCCAGAGGCTGAAATCTTCAGTGGTAAATCCGGTGGTAGTCATCATCGAAACCACTTGAAATGTGGCATGGCGCAACTCATCCCAGGGATTGCTGTCGACATTGGCCCGGGAGAGTACCACCCAAACCACCAGGGAAACCACAGCCGCAATCATGAAATAAGTTGTGGCTTCAGGGTCTCGCAGGTAGAGATACAGTTTACCTCGACTTAAGGCCGAAAAATGCAGCGCAAAATTAATCCCCGCCAGCAGCATGAACAAGGTAGCGACCCACTCAACCGCCGGTGACTGGAAATAACCCAGGCTGGCATCGTGAGTCGAGGAACCACCGGTGGCGACGGTACTGAAACTGTGGGTAATGGCGTCAAACCAACTCATACCCGCCAGACGATAGGATACCGCACAGGCTACCGTCAGACCCACATAGGCCATCCACAGGGCTTTGGCCGTTTCAGCAATGCGTGGTGTCAGCTTGCTATCTTTCATCGGCCCAGGTGTTTCCGCCTTGTAGAGCTGCATGCCGCCGATACCCAGCATTGGCATGACGGCGACAGCCAGCACCACAATACCCATACCGCCGAACCATTGCAATTGCTGACGGTAATACCGCACCGACATCGGCAAATCGTCAATCCCTGAGAGCACCGTGGCACCCGTCGTGGTCAGGCCGGACATGGACTCAAACATCGCATCGGTAAAATTCAGGGATGGTGTTCCTCCCAGCACCAAGGGTAAGGCACCAAAACTGGCCAGTACAACCCAGAACAACACGACAATCCAAAAGCCCTCACGGTGGCGCAATTCGCGTGTGCTTTTGCGGGTCAACAACCACAGCAACAACCCGGCCAGCAAGGTCAACACATAGGCTTGTAGAAATGGCCAGACATTGCCGTCAGCAGCCAGCAGGGAAACCGCAATGGGCGGTAATTGGGTATGGCTGAAGATAATCAGCAGCAAGCCAAGCAGGTGGAATACTACCGCCCAATGCATGACTTATTTTTCATATAAACAGTGCCGAGACCTGGAATAACTTTTCGACGTCGCGTATGTACTGTTTATCAATGAGAAACAGGATCACGTGATCTTCAGACTCCAGCACCAGATCCGCACGAGCCGTCAATACTTCCTCATCGCGATACACCGCACCGAATGCAGCACCTGGCGGCAGATGTATTTCCCGCAGTGCTTTACCCACAACCTGGGAAGTGCGACCATCACCATGTACGATGACCTCAATAGCCTCAGCCGCTCCTCGGCGCAGGGAATGTACAGACACCATATCACCTCTTCGAACATGCGTCAGCAACACACCCACGGTTTCGACCCGGGGGGAGATGGTCATATCCAACAAACCTTCATCCATTAAATCGATATAAGCCGTGCGGTTGACCAAAGGTATCACCCGTTTGGCTCCCATTCGTTTAGCCAGCATGGCGGAAAGAATATTGACCTCATCATTGTCGGTCAAGGAACAGAATACATCCACAGTATCGACGTTTTCCTGGCGGAGTAATTCATCATCGGCCGCATCACCCACCAACACGATAGTTTCCTGTAATTCTTCAGAGACCAGGGCCGCACGCTTGGGATCGCGTTCAATGAGCTTGACCACATAACCCTTATTTTCCAGAAACAGGGCCAGACGAAACCCGATATTACCCGCCCCGACCAGCATGATTTTACTGCCTGATTTACCCAATTGCCGCAGTTCGCTCATGACCGGGCGTATCTGCGACCTGGGGGCAATAAAAAACACTTCATCATCGGGTTCGATGATGGTATCCCCACTCGGAATAATTGACCTCTCCTGGCGGAATACCGCTGCCACACGGGCATTGATATCAGGGATGTGCTGACGCAGTTCCTTCAGTCGCTGCCCCACCAATGGGCCATCATGAAATGCGCGAATACCGACCAGCTGAATTTCCCCATCGGCAAAATCCAATACCTGAATCGCCCCGGGATGTTCGATCATGCGGCTAATCCTTTCCGTCACAATCGATTCGGGACTGATTCGCACATCCACCGAAAATCCATTATCACCGAAAATTTCAGGTGTGCGCAGATAATCCCGGGAGCGTATCCGGGCAATTGTGGTAGGTGTGTTGAACATCGTACGACAGATCCGGCAGGCTGCCATATTAATTTCATCACGATCGGTTACTGCCAGCACTACATCGGCATCATCCGCTCCGGCTTGCTGCAATATCGATGGATAGCTGGCAGAACCCACCACCGTACGAATATCCAATCGATCCTGTAGGGCGCGCAGGTGCTCAGCCTTTGTATCAACCAAAGTAATCTCATAATTGTCGACGGCAAGCATCTCAGCAGCCGAAGTGCCCACCTGCCCTGCTCCCAGAATAATAATCTTCATCAGTGCGCTCCCTTCTGCGATATTCCAGCCCACACCTCAAAATGCTCGAACTCAAACATTTTGTAACTCATTCAGTGCTTCCAGGCGTTCGCTGCGCTCCAGCCAGGTTTCCTCCGCTACGGTCAGCTGTTTTTGCTTCTGACCGTATTCCGTTGAGAGGCTTTGCAGTCCAGCACCGTCGTTATTTTCATAAATTGCCGGGTTCTCAAGTTGGCTGCGCAAGCCGTGAACTTGTGTCTGCAAGCGATGGATCGATTGTTCCAAAACTCGGATTTCCTGCCGTAGCGGCTGTGTTTGACGCCGCAATGCTGCACTACGCTGCCGTTGCTCTCGCTTGGAATCGGTCATCATAGCCGGTGAATCTACCGCATCACTCCGCTCAGTTGACGACTTCAAACTCGCGGTATACTCATCCAAGTCACCGGCATAACGTTCGAGTTGCCCGTCATGAACAACCAACAGGCTATCACAAACCGTACGCAACAAATAGCGATCGTGGGAAACCAGAATCATCGCGCCGGTGAAAGTCTGTAGGGCCATCGTCAAAGCATGACGCATTTCCAGGTCCAGATGATTGGTCGGCTCATCCAGAAGAATCAATGCAGGTTTCTGGTACACCAGCATCGCTAATACCAGCCGCGCTTTTTCACCCCCTGAGAACGGCGCAACCGGTTCCAGTACCCGGTCCCCCTGGAAACCAAAGCCACCCAGGTAGTGTCGCAGCATTTTTTCCGTAGCCTTGTCATCCAACCACAACAAATGCTGCAACGGTGAATGCTCAGGATGCAATTGTTCAAGCTGCTGCTGTGCAAAATAGCCTATGCGCAGACCCTTCCCGAGTATACGTTGACCATGGCTCACCAGCTTTTCTCCTGCCAACACCTTAACCAGCGTGGACTTGCCAGCACCGTTGCGTCCCAGCAGGCCCAAACGTTCACCGGGCCGCACGGTCAGGCTGATATTCCTGAGCACCCTGTTCGCTCCATAACCCGCATCGATCTCTTCCAGTCGCAACAAGGGATCAGGCATAATCCCGGGCTCAGAAAAAGAAAAATTGAAGTCAGAATTCACATGTGCCGGCGCAATCCGTTGTAGGTGCTGTAATGACTTGATTCTGCTTTGTACCTGGCGGGCCTTAGTGGCCTGGGCCCGAAATCGGCTGACGAATTGACTGATGTGGGCGATTTGCCGCTGTTGCCGTTGAAAAGCAGACTGCTGCTGTGACAGTTGTTCAGCGCGCTGTAATTCAAAGGCCGTGTAATTACCCCGATAAACCAACATTTGTTGTCGTTCAATATGTGCGATCTGACGTACACAACGATCCAGAAAATCACGATCATGGGAAATCAGCAGCAATGTCCCTTGATAGTGCTGCAACCAACGTTCCAACCAGACGACAGCAGCAAAATCAAGATGATTCGTCGGCTCGTCAAGCAATAACAAATCTGAGCGACACATCAACGCCCGAGCCAGATTCAAACGCATCCTCCAGCCACCGGAAAATTCAGCGACTGGTCGCTGCTGTTCTGCCGCCATGAAGCCAAGGCCAAACAATAGCTGGCCCGCCCGACCGGCGGCCTTGTACCCATCGATGGCTTCCAGCTCCTGGTGCAGAACACCCAATCGCTGTCCGTCTTCACACAACTGGGCCTGTAGCAACTGTTGCTCCAGTGCATATAAGCGTGTATCACCCTGTTTGACATATTCAATGGCCGGCAAATTAACTGCAGGAGTTTCCTGAGCCACATGGGCAATCGTAATCCCTTCATCGCGCTCAAAACTGCCGCTGTCCTCCTCCAACTGGCCGAGAATCAGTGAAAAGAATGAAGATTTACCACAGCCATTCGCCCCGGTAATACCGACTTTATCTCCGTAATGGAAGACAAAGCTGGTGTTTGCGAACAGAATACGACCGCCAATACGAAGTTGCAGTTGTCGACAGCGAAGCATAGGAACAATCCAACAGTAGGGAAGCTGCGGTACTCAGCTGTTACTGAATCGTGGCTCACGTTTTTCAATGAAAGCCGACATGCCTTCTTTCTGATCGGCCGTAGCGAACGAAGCGTGAAACAACCTGCGCTCAAACGCAAGGCCTTGCGCCAACGTGGTTTCCAGTGCCTGATTGACCGACTCCTTGACCATGTAGACTGCCGTGCGGGAATAACCGGCTATGCTGCGTGCCGCTTTCATGGCCTCCTCTTCCAGATCAGCCAGCGGCACCACTCGTGCCACCAGGCCACAACGTTCGGCTTCCCTGGCATCCATCATGCGCCCGGTAAGACACAGGTCCATAGCCTTGGACTTACCCAGCAATCGGGTCAGGCGTTGTGTACCTCCGGCTCCTGGTAGAACACCCAATTTAACCTCGGGCTGACCAAAACGGGCATTATCAGCAGCAATAATGAAATCACACATCATCGCCAGCTCGCAGCCACCGCCCAGGGCGAAACCGGCGACAGCGGCAATAACCGGCTTGCGACAACTGGCAACACGCTCCCAGTCGACGGTAATAAAATCGGACATATAGACATCAGCATAGGTTCGTGATTGCATTTCCTTGATATCCGCACCGGCGGCGAACGCCTTTTGACTGCCGGTCAGAATAATCACAGCGACCGAATCATCCGCCTCCAGGGTATCCAGCGCCCGGGCCAATTGACTGACCAGGGCAGCGCAAAGTGCATTCATCGCTTTGGGCCGATCCAGGCGTAGCTGTGCAACACCATCCTGAATATCCAGTTTAATCATCTGTTCTTCCACAATGAATTCTCCACTGTTCGTCATTGGATACATCCAGCATAACCCTTTTAATATCGGCAAGGGTGATCGCGGATAAGGTGCCGCATGGTACCTGATTCAACTCCACAGCAACATGACTTCTTCAACAATCGGGCGAGAGCGATCGCGGACAAAGCGCCGCATGGTACCTGATTCAGCCCCGCTGGTAACGATTCAGTGATCAGTCAGTACAGAAGAACAGGTTCCTAGGCGGTAGCCAGGGTATCGATATCCAGCGCCGCCAGTGTCGCATCACCGGATTCGACCGTGGTGGCCAACCCCATGGTCAAGGTGAGTTGATGGTCAGCAAAGAATCGGGCACTGGTGATTTTTCCTTGCAGGTAGTTACGGTCTGCTTGTGGTTGTTGTAATTTCACCGCAGCAATACGTGCTGAACGGATCAGTAGCCAGCCGCCACCGACCACGCCCCAGAGCATCAAATAAGGTACGGATACGGCGAACACGTTACGCAACTTGCCAGCTGCCGCCTTGCCAAGCAATGATTGTGTCGCCTGCTCCAGTGCATCGATAGCCTGACCCAGGGTGGTTGCCAGGTGCGGATCGGATGCCCTGGATGCTTCCTGTTCCTGGCGCATCTGCGTGATCAACATCTGCGCGGTCTGGCCCCGATCACGCAATAATTTTCGGCCCATCAAATCAGCTGCCTGTATACCGGTAGTCCCTTCGTAGATCGTGGTAATCCTGACATCCCGATGCAACTGTGCGGCCCCGGTTTCCTCGATATATCCCATACCACCGTGCACCTGCAACCCGGTAGAGACCACCTGTGCCGCAGTTTCGGTACTCCAACCTTTGACCACCGGGGTGAGAAAATCATACAGTGCCTGGCTGGCCTGCCGCTGGTCAGGATCTGCTTCTCGCAGTGCACAGTCCAGCTGCAAGGCGGTATAGTAATCCAGCGTCCGCATGGCTTCGACCTGAGATTTCATCGACAGCAGCATCCGTTGTACATCCGGATGCTCAATGATCGGCACCCCGGACTTGCCGCCTTCCAACGCCTGGCCCTGCACCCGCTCGGAAGCATATGCCAGGGCTTGCTGCCAGGACCGTTCCGCCACACCCAGCGCCTGCACACCCACTGCATTACGGGCCAAATTCATCATCACAAACATGTATTTAAGGCCCTCATGGATCTCACCGACCAGATAGCCAACCGCACCATCACCATCTCCATAGGACAACACAGCAGTGGGACTGGCGTGAATCCCCATCTTGTGCTCCAGCGACACCGTGGTAACATCATTTTCCTGCCCCGGCTTGCCCTGCTCATCAAGCAGGTTGCGAGGCACCAGAAACAGGGAAATACCTTTCACCCCCGAGGGGGCACCGGGTGTTTTGGCTAACACCATGTGAATGATATTTTCCGTTAAATCGTGGTCACCATAGGTAATGAAAATCTTTTGACCATGCAGGCGATAGTGGTCTCCTTCGGGCACCGCCATGGTCTTGATTGCCGCCAGATCTGAACCGGCTTGAGATTCCGTCAGGTTCATGGTGCCGGTCCATTCTCCGCTGATCATGTTCTCCAGATAACGCGCCTGCAAGTCTTTACTGCCATGGCGGATCAAGGCTTCCACTGCACCTTGGGTCAACAGTGGACACAAACCAAAGGACATATTTGCACCGGCCCACAGCTCCTGAACGGCAGTCGATACCAACCACGGCAGGCCCTGACCACCATATTCGGTGTCTACGGCCAGGCTGTTCCAACCCCCATCAACAAACAGCCGATATGCCTCTTTCCATCCCTCGGGAGTCACGACCTCACCATTTTGCAACTGACTGTGACTGACATCACCCGTGCGGTTCAGGGGTGACAACACTTCCGTTGCCAGACGGCCAGCTTCCCCAAGAACCGCCTCAATCAGGTCCGGTGTGGCCTCTTCCAGTCCCGGCAAGGCCAGGACATGTGAATAATCCAGCAGATCGAAGAGTACGAAAGATAAGTCCCGCATTGGCGCTACGTATTCAGCCATGATCAACTCTCCTACTAATGTTCAGATTAAGGTACTTCCAGCCCGATGATAGACAACCCACAACGTTCACTATAGCGCCCTCACAAGAAGAGGTCCGTCGCTCCTGCCATTATCTCATATTGTGCCCGATCCTGTTAGGAACACCATCACGACGTCCTTGGTACAAATCGATTCAAGCTACCCTCGCCTTTTGCATTATTTTGATGCAATTGGCCTTGAAACTGCACCAGTACAGTGCGAAACAGAAGAAATAATCCCGTTTTTTCCCGCAAACACTGGCTGGCACAGCGTTTGCTATGACGATCGTTACATAGTCAACATACAGGATCATTCACCTTACGGAGCCACGACATGCAACTCGTTACAGCCATTATCAAACCCTTTAAATTGGATGATATCCGCGAAGCACTATCGGATATTGGAATAAGAGGCGTCACAGTCACCGAGGTTAAAGGCTTCGGACGCCAGAAAGGTCACACTGAACTCTACCGGGGGGCCGAATATGTGGTTGATTTTCTACCCAAGATCAAACTCGAAGTGGCCATCGGTCAAGACATGGTCGAACAGGTGATCGAAGCCATTACCCGGGCGGCGAATACCGGAAAAATAGGTGATGGAAAGATTTTTGTTACCTCCTTGCAAGAGGTCATTCGCATTCGCACCGGCGAATCCGGTGCCGCCGCACTGTAATAACACCCCTCTTCCCACTACCCAATTGTATTCTAAGGAAATCACTATGAAATTCAGTCGATCAATATTGCGTTTGTTTCTTATCCCTGCACTCGGCTTTCCCACGCTGTCATTGGCCGCCGAAAAACTTTCGTCCGGAGATACCGCCTGGATGCTGACTGCCACAGTACTGGTCCTGTTCATGACCATTCCTGGTCTATCACTGTTTTATGCCGGTATGGTCCGCAGCAAAAATTCGCTGTCAACCTTTATGCAAATTTTCTCTATCACGGCCCTCATGACCATCCTTTGGGTAATTATTGGCTATAGCATCGCCTTCGGCGGCAGTGGTCCCTTCTGGGGTGGACTGGACAAAATGTTTCTGGCCGGAGTCACGGTCGATAGCCTCAGTGGCACCATTCCCGAAACCGTTTTTATGGTTTTTCAGATGACATTCGCCATCATCACCCCGGCACTGATTGTCGGTGCCTTCGCAGAAAGGATGAAATTTTCTGCTTTGCTGCTGTTCATGGCATTCTGGTTGATCCTGGTCTATGCCCCCATCACCCACTGGGTCTGGGGTGATGGCGGTTGGCTGGGCAGCAAAGGCATCCTCGATTTTGCCGGCGGCACCGTGGTTCACATCAATGCCGGCATCGCCGGTCTGGTTGCGGCACTGGTTTTGGGCCCACGCAAAGGCTATCGCAAGACGGCCATGCCACCCCACAACCTGACCTATACCCTGATCGGTGCTGCCATGCTCTGGGTCGGCTGGTTTGGCTTTAATGCCGGCAGTGAATTGGCTGCGGATAATGTAGCCGGCATGGCGATGGCCGTAACCCAGATTGCTACAGCTGCCGCCGCGCTGACCTGGATGTTTGCTGAATGGATGGTCCATGGCAAACCCAGCGGCCTGGGGATCGCATCCGGAGCGGTTGCCGGCCTGGTCGCCATCACGCCAGCTTCTGGCGCCGTGGGTCCGATGGGTGCCTTGGTCATTGGTGTCGCTGCCGGGTCTATCTGTTATCTGAGTGCGACCAAACTCAAGAACTGGCTCGGTTATGATGACGCGCTGGATTGCTTTGGTGTTCACGGTGTGGGGGGGACGATCGGTGCCCTGCTGACCGGTGTCTTTGCCGCCAAAAGCCTCGGTGGCGCCGGTTTTGGCGATAACATCAACAGCATCGCCGAACAGGTCATGGTGCAGGCTACCGGTGTCGTATCAACCATGGCTTACACAGCGATCGTGACCTTCATTATCCTGAAGATCGTCAATGTTCTTGTGGGTCTGCGGGTCAGTGACGAAGTGGAAGTCGAGGGCCTCGATACTGCAGAGCACGATGAGAGGGCATACATTCTATAGTTTTGCTGTCATCAGCGATCTGATCAATCCCCCGCTTGCCGGGGGATTTTTTCGTTATGGGGTCAGCCATTAACTATGCCCCATCAGGGCTTTCGGACCCCGCCATTATGTAAAAC
>ENA-ORDP01000464-ORDP01000464.1-marine-sediment-metagenome-genome-assembly--contig:-NODE-464-length-26497-cov-4.152976_pt1 | contig 26497 bp, 27 predicted proteins | sample MGYA00248627_ERZ508539 | MGnify/ENA primary metagenome ERZ508539 (study PRJEB26208, sample SAMN05571518) | marine sediment metagenome | biome: deep sea; feature: Hydrothermal vent; material... | reverse complement strand
CTCCATCACTCCATCACTCCATCACTCCATCACTCCATCACTCCATCACTCCATCCGGGGGGGCATGAAGTGCCTTGTTGTGTTATTATTATAGAGAGTTTGTGCTTGATTTGTATTTTAACTCATTTTTCAGAATAACGGGGTGTGGGTGGATAAAGAGAGAGAGATAATGAGGTTTGCGAAATGGTTTCTTTATGCACTTTCGGAGAGATGTATCAAGTATTGCGGCAAGGATGTATCTTCACTGCAGTTTCCGGTCTTTAAAAAGTTTCTTTTTGCCAGGATAAAGATGGAGTTTCAGTATTATAAGCTCTGCCTTAATGTGGCCGCTGCAATTAATGAAGCAGGTAGCAGTATCTGTGACGGGGATGTTGAAGAGGTTATCGAGGGCAGTATTGACCTTGACGGCAGGCTCAAGGGTGACATAAGGTTTCTTCCTATAAGGATAGATTTTACATACGAAAAAATACTGCCGCTGAGGAAGAAGAGGACGGAGATGCTGATTCTTCTCTTTGTGAAGCTCCTTGGGTCAGGCGAGGCTGAGGACTACGATGATATGGTCAGAAAGGCATTTAAAAAAGAGGGGTTTTTAGAGTTGAATAACGAAATTCTTGAACTTTATATAGAAGAGGCATTTATTGTTAATCAGTCGATAACGAGTCTGGTAAATGTGGATAGTGAGGCGATTGCCCAGAGGCTGTACTGCTCAATGCTTGATGTTGCTATCAGGCTTAACAGGGAATTAACGGATAGTATTTTTGAGAGAAAAACGAGGTTAATCAAGTAGTTATGATACCATATCCTGCTATAAAACCTTACATAATAAAGGTCGGCCCCCTGCAGGTGAGGTGGTATGGCGTTATGTACCTCATTGGCTTTGCAAGCTCTTATCTCCTTGTGAAGTATCAGATAAGAAAGAAGGGGATAGGGATAGACGGAAGGACTGTAGATGATCTCTACTTCTATATTATCCTGGGCCTTATCCTGGGAGCAAGGCTCGGCTATGTCCTGTTTTATAATTTTTCAGAATACCTGCAAAACCCCCTTGAGATCTTTGCAGTCTGGCACGGGGGGATGTCATTTCATGGCGGGCTGATAGGTTCGATCTTTGCCGGTATATGTTTTTGCAGGAAGCGGGGACTGGATTCCTGGCTGGTTGCAGACCTTGTAATCGCAACAGCGCCGATAGGGCTGGGGCTTGGCAGGATAGGGAATTTCATTAATTGCGAACTTTACGGAAGGGTGACTAACGTTCCCTGGGCAATGGTCTTTCCTTGCGGAGGCGGGCTGCCGCGGCATCCGTCTCAACTGTATGAGGCCTTTTTTGAAGGGGTGGTGCTTTTTATCGTATTATGGTATATGAAAGACAGGATAAAGATTACAGGTGGTTTAACTGCATTGTTTCTCATCCTGTACGGGGTGATAAGGTTTTCACTTGAGTTCTTCAGGGAACCGGATGCGCAGCTTGGCTTTATAGTTGCCTTCTTTACCATGGGACAGATATTGAGTTTTGCCATGGTGCTGGTGGGAATAATGGTTTATTTGTACAGGGTCAGGAGTCACAGGGGTTAAAGGAGCCTGATTTAGGAGAATTGATTTAAGAGAATCGTATGCCTGAATTTCCGCTACACATAAAAAATAACAAGACAGAGGATCATTGTGCCGAAGGGGTCTGCAGTCCTGTGCAGGAGGAGCGGCCTGAAAGGCCTGCCGTTACCGGGGGCACGAGGTATTACCTTGGCGGTCTCAGTTGTGCCTCCTGTGCTGCAAAGATAGAGCAGAAGCTGAATCAGATGGACGGAGTGAAGGCGGAGTTGCGTTTCGCCTCATCCACCCTTATTCTCGATGTTGACGGCAGAGAGCTTGAAGACAAGGCCCTTGCTCTGGTTAAGAAGATAGAGCCGCATATAAAGATAAGGAAGATAGAGGATGAAGAGGGTGAAGAGGAGGAGGAAAACGCCGGGCCTTCCATCCTCCTTAAGATATTTATTGCCGGCATATTCTTTGTTATCGGCCTTGTCGTTCAGAATTATGTATATCCGGATGCTGAAGGATTACCCCTGAATGATCTGCGTTTCTGGGCGGTTCTCATGCCGTACCTGATCGGTTATATCATTGCAGGCCATGATGTTGTTTCAGGTGCCGTAAAAGGCATAATCAACAGGGATTTCTTTGGAGAGAATCTGCTGATGACCATAGCGACCCTTGGTGCCTTTGCCATAAAGGAATTTCCCGAGGCCGTTGGTGTAATGCTGTTTTTCAAGGTGGGAGAGTATTTTGAGGACCGGGCATTAAACCACTCGCGGAGATCGATCAGAAAACTCCTTAAGATAAGGCCGGATTATGCAAACCTGAGAAAGAATGGAAGCACTGAAAGGGTCAGGCCCCAGGAAGTACAGGTTGGCGACCTTATTGTGGTTAAGCCCGGAGAGAAGGTCCCGCTTGACGGTGTTGTTGATGAAGGCCGGACGAGTATGGATACCTCGGCACTGACGGGTGAGTCTATGCCGAGGTCCCTGAAAGAGGGAGATGATGTACTTTCAGGCATGATAAACAGAAATGCATTGATAACCATAAGGGTTACCCGGCCTTTTGGTGAGTCGACAGTGAGCAAAATCCTCGATCTTGTTGAAAAGGCGTCTGCTCAAAAGGCCCCGACAGAGAAATTTATCACTAAATTCTCAAAGGTCTATACACCTGCAGTAGTGGCCGGAGCCTTTGCCATGGCAGTGCTTCCCCCAATTCTCTATCAAATCCCGGCCCTTACATCCGTATTTTCCCACGTAGAGACTTATCCTGAATGGATTTACCGGGCCCTTGTCTTTCTTGTGATAGCCTGTCCGTGCGCACTGGTCATCTCCATCCCGCTTGGTTTCTTTGGCGGTATAGGGGCTGCCTCCAGAAAAGGGGTGCTTTTTAAGGGGTCAAACTACCTTGAGGGTTTCAGGGATATCCGTACCATGGTCTTTGACAAGACGGGGACACTCACCGAAGGTGTGTTTAAGGTGACGGAAGTTATGTCCCTGAACGGATTTTCAAAGGAAGAGGTACTGAGGTATGCTGCCGAGGCAGAGAGCCATTCCAATCACCCTATTGCAAAGTCCATCATGGATGCCCGCGGAGAAGGGACTGATGAAAGCAGGATAGAGAACTATGAAGAGATTCCGTCTCATGGTGTGAGGGCTGTTGTGGATGGCAGAGAGATTTTAGCCGGTAATGACAGGATCCTTCATATGGATGGATACGACATCGACCATGATACATGTCAGGTGAGGGGTACGGTCGTACATATTGTCATTGCCGGAAGGTATGCAGGCTATATCCTGCTTGCCGACAAAATAAGACCGGAGGCCCGTGAGGCACTTAAGGAACTCAGGGCTAAAGGGGTCCGGAAAGTGGTGATGCTTACAGGAGACGGCAGGGATGCAGCGGAGTTGGTTGCCACGGAGTTGGGGATAGATGAGTTTCATGCCGAGTTGCTGCCCCAGGATAAGATCAGGATTGTCAGGGAGTTGGAGGAAAGTATTGACAAAAAGCGGGACAAGATAGGCTTTGTCGGAGACGGTATTAACGATGCGCCGGTGCTTGTGGCCTCTGATATCGGAGTGGCGATGGGGGGGCTCGGCTCTGATGCCGCTATTGAGGCCGCAGATGTGGTGCTCATGAAGGACAGGTTGACGGGTCTGCTTGATGCAATGTATATATCGAGAAGGACACGGAAGATCGTTTTCATCAACATAACCATGGCCCTGACGATCAAGGGGTTTTTTATAATATTCGGTGCCTTCGGCATGGCAACCATGTGGGAGGCGGTTTTTGCAGATGTGGGTGTTGCCGTTCTTGCAGTACTGAATTCAACGAGGATTCTTAAGGCTTGAGGATATCAACAAGGCTCTTTCTTTACATATTCACCCTGATGCTCCTCCTTTCTGCAGCGCTCGGCTATATCTCCGTAAAAGACGAGAGATACCACCTTTTAGGTGAGGTCAGATCAAGGGCATGGATGTTGTCACGGACCCTTTCCGCCACCTTTAAGTTTTATCACCGGGAAGACCGGCATTTTACAGTTGAGGATCTTGTCCGCGCTATTACTCCGATAGATGAAAATGATGTACTGGTTATAAATGTTTATGACAAAAACGGCAATCTTCTGGATTTCTCACGCAGCAATTGTACAAACATTCAGTGTCCTCACAGCAGTATCGATATGGAAGGGCTCCAACAGGGAGGCAGGGAAAAGACCTTTAGTGCCGGAAAGAATGAATTAATCTCCGTGATCAGCCCTATCCGGAATTTAAACGGGGTAGTACAGGGGGCTGTTGAGGTTATACTATCTCTTGGATACATTAATATTGGGCTTTCAGCAGTAACGAGGAGGTTTCTGCTGTTTACCCTGATTGCCGGATCACTGCTTGGTGCCGCCACCTACCTTATAAGCAGATGGAGCATATCCGTTCCTATAAGGAGGCTCAAGGAGGCATCGGAAAAACTGGGCGAGGGCGACCTTGGTCTCCGTATTGAAAAAAGCGGGGTGGTGGAACTGGATGAGCTGATTGATGATTTTAACCGGATGGCCGAGAATCTGGAGCAGCAGTATATAAAGAAGGAGAAATTTTTCAACGAGAAACTAAGACTTGAACGAGGGCTTCGCCATTCGGAAAAACTTGTCTCAATAGGACAGCTTACGTCCGGTCTTGCACATGAGATCGGCACTCCCCTGAATGTTATAAGTGGCCGGGCGGAACAACTGATGGGAAAGCTTCCGGAGGACCATCCTGAAAGAGAGGGGCTTAAGACCATAATACGGCAGGCAGACCGGATCTCGGAGACCATCCAGCAATTGCTCTCCTTTTCAAGAAAGCCCCCGACCGCCTTTAAGGAGCTTAACCTGAAGGACATAATTAATGAGGCATTTTCCTTGTGCAAACTCAGACAGAGAAGAGAGAGTCTGCCCCTGAGTCTCGAATATGAAGTCTCTGCTGAAGGGTTTTTTGGTGACGAGGATGGTTTCAGACAGTTGTTTGTCAACCTGATGCTCAATTCATTGCATGGTATGAAGGATGGTGGCAGGATCAGGATTACTGCCTCCGAAGAGATTGACAATAACAGGAAATTCATGCGGATATGCTTTGAAGACAACGGTCCCGGTATACCCTCTGAGCACAGGGCAAGGGTTTTTGATCCCTTTTTTACGACAAAGGATGTGGGTGAAGGGACCGGTCTGGGGTTGTTTATTGTTGCCAACATAGTTCAGGAGCACAGTGGAACCATTGAGATTGATGATTCGTATGAAGGTGGGGTAAGATTTGTTATGAGGTTTCCTGCGGAGCGTGACAATGGATTGCAGCAATATGGATCGCAGCAATAGAGAGGCGAGTAGTTTATTGCCCCGGTAATAAACTGCCCGGATACAGGGATGAATGGTTGCTGGAAGCGATATGACAGACCCTTCACTCATTCTCGATGGACATCGTGTCCATCTCCGAGGTAATTTCGCAATTCACCATCCAGGTGAACTTATTGCGAAATTAAAACCGTTCAGAGTCTGTCATGCCGGACTTGTTCCGGTGTTATTCGGGAGCATGGTATTTATTAATATTCTTATAATAGTGTTGTCATATTATTTAAAAAATCCCTCCTAACCTCCCTTTGCCAAAGGGAGGGATTATCCCCTCTTTGGCAAAGAGGGGCAAGGGGAGATTTTTAGATTGATGTCAATTCAATTATAAGACTTTTAATAATTGCCGAAGTAATAATTTCAGATACAAGGGGTTTTCGTTATGGCGGAAGTAGACAGGATAAGCATACTTGTTGTGGAAGACGAGCAGGATATGCGGGAGTTTTTAAAAGATATCCTGCTGGAGCATGGCTATGCCGTGGAGACAGTCTCAAACGGTCGGGATGCACTTGCCCTGATGGAGGGGCGGAGGTTTCAGATTGTCATCTCGGATATAAAGATGCCTGTTATGGATGGACTTTCCTTTCTTGACCGGACGAGAAAGGGGGATGGTTTTTCCCCCTTTGTTATCCTTATTACCGCTTTTGGAAATATAGACGATACGGTAAAGCTCATGGACAGGGGTGCTTATGATTATATTATAAAACCCTTCAAGATGGAGCAGATCCTGGTTGCCGTTAAAAAGGCGGTCAGGGAACTTGAAATGAGGAAGAGGTTGCAGGAGCTTGAGGAAATGACCGTGAAGCGCTACAGTTTCCATAACCTTGCAGGCAAGAGTCCTGCCATGATAAGGATATTCACCTTTATTGAGAAGATAGTGGATTCAGGGGGCAATGTGCTTATCGAGGGCGAGACGGGTACCGGGAAAGAGATGATTGCAAGGGCAATTCACCTGTGTTCACAAAGAAAGGAAAAATCGTTTATTCCTGTAAATTGTGCCTCCATTCCCGAGGGGCTCCTGGAGAGCGAGCTCTTTGGTCATGTCAGGGGGGCCTTTACTGATGCAAAGAACGATAAAAAAGGACTCTTCCTTGAGGCCGATGAAGGGACTCTCCTGCTTGATGAGATTACGGAAATGCCTGTGACCCTGCAGCCAAAACTCCTCAGAGCCCTGCAGGACAGGCAGATTAAACCCGTTGGAAGTAATAAATACATTCCCTTTGATGTCAGGATTATCTCTGCAACCAACAGGAATCTGAGGGAAGAGGTGAGGGCGGGCAGGTTCAGGGAAGACCTTTATTACAGACTTAATATCTTCAGAATAGAGCTTCCCCCACTCAGGCAGCGCAGAGAGGATATTCCCGTTCTTGTGCAGGAATTCCTGCACAGGTATGAACAGAAGGAGAAGAATATCCGGATTTCTCCGGAGGTCATGAGGTTTCTTATGGATTACCCCTGGCCCGGAAATATAAGGGAACTTGAAAATGTTATTGAAAGGTCTGTGTACCTCTCGGAGGATGGATTTGTGTGGATAAAAGACCTGCCCGATGAGATGCTTGCAGCAGGAAGCGCAGAAGAGGGTTTTAGATTCACAGAGGAAAAATCCCTGGATGAGCTTCAACGGCAGTACATAGAGCATATTCTGGAGAGATGTGGTGGAAACAAGAAGCGGGCTGCGGAAATCCTTGGTGTAAACCGGAAGACCATATATAGAAAGCTCCTGGAGATCAGGAAAGAGTGAGACAATTTGTCTCACCTGTGTCCCCTTCTGTCCCACTAAGTCCTTGCCCCTATTCTATCCCCGTGATACTGTAATCCCGATAAATTCTTTAAAAACAAAGCCCTGTAGCAAATGCCGGTAAATAGTTTGACGCTGGCATATCTTTTGCTTTATAATTTGATTTGAATTCCGAGCGGTAAAAGTGCAGTTGCGCGCTGTGCCTTCCTGAATGCCTTACGGCAATAACTATGTTTATGGACCGGCACTAATTTAAGATGGAGGATGAAGGCGTATGAAGAAGTCTGCCAAAAAGACATTAGTAGCAGTGATGCTTATTGTGGTTGGTGTCGGGTTTCTGATATACAAAGGGGTTTCAGAGACCGGGGTCTATTACCTGACTGTGGGTGAGGTCATAGCTGCAGACCCGGGAAGTTTTAATGACAGGGGCATAAGGGTCAGTGGTAAGGTTGTGGAAGGTAGCACAAACTACAACCAGAGGGACCTCCTCCTTACCTTTACGGTGAAGGATCTTAATGACGATACAAAGACCATGAAGGTCAGATATACCGGCGTTGTTCCGGATGCATTCAAGCCCGATGTTGAGGTGATACTTGAAGGAAACTATGACAGAGACAAGAACATTTTTTCTGCAACGACCCTCCTCGCCAAATGTCCGTCAAAATACAAAACTAAAAAAACCGGAAAAGGAGAAAAGGAATAGGATATGGTAATTTTTGGTAACCTGTCGCAGGTTTTTGCATTTATATTTTCCCTGGCAGCAATGGCCCTCCTTCTGACCGGGCTGATGAAAAATGATATGAGGTTTATAGAGAGCGGCAGGCGATCGCTCTACGGACTTGCGCTCTTTACAACGCTTGCGTCAATCTCCCTGGTGTATCTCTTTGTAACCGATAATTTTCAGGTTGAGTATGTGGCATCCTATTCAGACAGGGCCCTGCCGATGTTTTACAAGGTTTCCGCCTTCTGGGCCGGACAGAAGGGCTCTCTGCTCTTCTGGGCTTGGGTGCTGAGTATCTTTACCGCTATTGTAGTTCGTAACACGAGGACGGACCTGAAAAGCAGGAACACTCCCTATATCTATCTCGTCCTTGCCACTACAGTGAGCTTTTTCCTCCTCCTTCTTACCTCGGTCTCAAATCCGTTCGAGCTCTTGGGGTTTATCCCCAAAGACGGTCAGGGCCTTAACCCCATGCTCCAGAATCCCGGTATGATCTTTCATCCTCCTGCACTCTTTCTGGGATATATCGGCTTTACCATACCCTTTGCATATGCCGTTTCAGCAATGGTGATCGGCAAACTGGATGAAACGTGGCTGAGGAAGACGAGGAGGTGGAATGTCCTGTCCTGGGTCTTCCTGACCATAGGGATTATACTTGGTGGACAATGGGCCTATGTTGAGCTTGGCTGGGGTGGCTACTGGGCATGGGATCCTGTGGAAAACGCCTCATTAATTCCCTGGCTTATTGCAACGGCATTCATCCATTCAGCGATAATACAGGAGAGAAGGAATATCATGAAGGTCTGGAACATGGTGCTCATTGTCCTGACCTTTGTTTCCTGTCTCTTTGGCACATACCTGGTAAGAAGCGGTGTGCTTCAGTCCGTGCATGACTTTGGTGCCACGGGACTGGGGGGCTATTTCCTTGTCTTCATGATAGCTATACTTCTTGTCGGCATCTATCTTATAGCGGAAAGCTTCAACGAACTGAAGAGCAAGCATAGCCTTGAGTCCTATCTCTCAAGGGAGAGCACCTTTATTTTTAACAATGTGCTCTTTCTTGCCATTGCCTTCTCTACATTATTCGGGACCGTTTTTCCGCTCATATCAGAGGCGGTGACAGGGACTAAACTCACAGTCAGTCAGCCCTTTTTTAATCAGGTAAACACTCCCCTCTTCCTCATTCTCCTGCTGCTGACAGGCATCTGTCCCCTCATAGGATGGAGGAAGGCATCGGCCGACAACCTTCGGAAAAACTTTCTTATTCCGGCCCTGACGGCCATAACAGGGGCGGTAGTGCTCTTTATAGCAGGTGTAAGGGACTTCTATCCCCTGACGTCATTTTCACTCTCCATTTTTGTGATTGTAACAATATTCAATGAGTTCAGGGGTGGGACAATGGCAAGGAAGAGGCTTACAGGAGAGCCTGTATTCACGGCATTTCCCCGGCTTCTCTATAAAATGAGAAGGAGATACGGGGGGTATATCGTACATTTAGGAGTGGTTCTTATAGTCATAGGCATTACAGGGTCTTCTGCATACAAACTCGAGGCCCAGGGCACCCTTTACAAGGGAGAGAGCATAAAGATAGGGGACTATGAACTGCGTTATGATAATTTGAGAGGATACAGGGATGGAAACAGGGATGTTTATGCCGCCACGCTAAAAGTGTTTAAAGACGGAAAGCCTGACGGAACCATATCGCCGGAGCGCAGGTATTATATAAATGCAGAGAAACCGACTACGGAAGTGACGCTCAGGACCGGCCTGATTGAAGACCTCTATGTTACAATGCCCGGGATTGGGGAAAACAAGGAGATAACGCTTAAGGTTACGGTAAATCCCCTGTTGATCTGGATCTGGATTGGTGGAGTCATAATGGTGGCAGGTGGTATAATAGCGATTTTGCCGAATAGAAAAAAAAGGGGGGTCTATGGTGAGATTCATTAAGTATGGCGGCTTGATAATTTTTTCTTTTATGTTGATACTCTCCGTGCCTTCAAAGGGGTTTTCACTGAGTACTACCGAGGTGGAAAGCAATCTTATCTGCGACTGTGGTTGCGGTCAGTTGCTTGGTACATGTGAATGTGAGAGGGCTGAAGAGATGAGGACAAAGATCAGTGGTATGATAGATAAGGGCAAGACAAAAGAGGAGATATTAAATTCGTTTGTATCACAATATGGTGAGCGTATCCTCTCGGCTCCACCCAAAAAGGGGTTCAACCTGATAGCCTATATTCTCCCGTTTGTGGGGCTGTTGGCCGGGCTGATCGTGGCTGTTATTTTTGTGAGGAAATGGGCATTTTCAGGCAGAAAGGATGCCGCAGCAGAGAGTGAGACAAAAGGGTCGGAGTTGAATGATGAGATGCAGAAGAAGATAGATGATGAATTGAAGAAGCTTGAGGAGGATTAAAGATGGAATGGGCTGTATTTTTTATAATAGCCTCTATAGCCATGATTTATGCACTTCTGCCGCTAATGGGAGGCAGGCAGGTGTGGCAGGAGGCTCCTGACGCAAAGGACGAGCAGATCAAGTCCCTTGAGATGGAGAAAGCGTCTTTTCTGAAAGCACTCAAGGATATTGAGTTTGAGCTTGCCTCAAACAAGATAAATAACGATGATTATGATAAACTCCGGAACCATTACAGACTGAAGGTAGCTGAGGTCATGAAGCGGTTGGGCGAGAATAAGGGTATAAAAGGTGGAGGCAGCAAAGAGAATACAGATGGGTAGCTCGGGCTTTCTCCGGATTAAAGGCCTGAGGAAAGGTTATGACGGTATTGAGGCCCTGAGGGGAATAGACCTGAGCCTGCAGAAGGGCGAGTTTCTCAGTCTGTTTGGCCCAAACGGTGCCGGCAAGACCACACTTATCAGGATTATATCCACATTACTTAAGCCGGGCTCAGGCAGCGTAAGGGTTATGGATTTTGATATTGAAGAGCACGCTGAGGAATTCAGGGCGCAACTTGGTGTGATATCTCATCAGTCCTTCCTGTACAACGATCTGAGCGCAAGGGAAAACCTTGAGTTTTATGCTGCACTTTACAGGGTCAATGACCCTGTGGGGAAGACCGGAGAACTTCTGAGGCTGGTAGGACTGCATGACAGGGAAGATTCGCAGGTTTCCGGGTTTTCCCGCGGGATGCAGCAACGGCTGAGTATCGCACGGGCACTAATAAATGATCCGTCACTGCTCCTTCTGGATGAGCCCTATACCGGTCTTGACGAGCATGCCTCAATACTCCTGAGCGGGCATCTGAGGCAACTGCACAGCCGGCAAAGGACTATAGTGATGGTTACCCATGATCTCAAGAGGGGCCTGGAGAGTGCCACAAAGGTCGGTATTCTTTCAAAGGGAAGGCTCGTTTATCTCAAGGACAGAAGCGAGGTTGATACTGACGAGTTCGAGCACGTCTATCTTCGGTATCTGAAAGGTGCACCGGTCGAATGAGAGATGCGCTCCTGATAATAAGAAAGGACCTTCTTACCGAGTTCAGAAAGAAAGAATCCCTGGTATCAATGGTCTTCTTTGGGTTCCTGTTACTTGTTATTCTCAATATTGCCATTGGGATAGGCAGGGAGGTGGATGGAGAGATAGCCGCCGGTATACTATGGGTTTCGATAATCTTTTCAGCTGTGCTGGGTCTTGGCAGAGTGCTTTCACAGGAGAAGGAAAACCGCTGCATTGACGGCCTGCTTCTCAGTCCTGTTGAGTCGGAGCAGATATATACTGCCAAAACAGCTGTCAATTTTATCTTTATGGTTATAGCTGAAGCGGTAATAATCCCGGTATTTTTTGTCTTCTACGGTGACAGATTTGCCCGGCACCTGCCGATGCTCATTGTTGTAGTGCTTTTTGTAAACCTGGGGTTTTCTACGGTGGGGACACTCTTTTCCGCCATAACAGCAGGGACGAGGAGGAATGAGGTGCTTTTGCCCCTGTTGCTCTTTCCCGTTATTACTCCCCTGATCGCACTTGCCGTCAAGGTTACCGGCAGTGTTTTTGAGGAGATCCCCTACCGGGAGTATTCATCATGGTTGTATATAATAGTATCTTTTGGTTTTATATTCTCAGGTGTGAGTTATCTCTTGTTTGAATATGTAATAAAGGAGGGTTAGAAAGTGGATACTGATTTCAGGGGCAGGGTTTTACCCGTTGTTGTAGGCCTGCTGTTTCTTTCAGCCATTTATACAATCTTTTTCTATGCGCCCATCGAGAGTGTGATGGGGATTGTGCAGAAGATATTTTACGTACATCTATCAATGGCCTTTACGGCTTTTCTGTCTTTCTTTGTTGCCTTCATCTGCGGGATTCTCTATCTCGTAAAGAAGGACATCAAATGGGATGTCTACGGGGCAAGCAGTGTGGAGATCGGAGTGGTCTTTATATCCCTGACCCTGCTCTCCGGAGTCCTGTGGGCAAGGCCGATCTGGAACACCTGGTGGACATGGGACCCCAGGCTGACCACGGCGCTGATACTGTGGTTTATATATGTTTCGTATCTGATATTACGGACGTCCGTTGACCAGGAAGGCAAGAGGGCGACTTATTGTGCGGTGCTGGCTATTGTGGGTTTTGTTGACGTGCCCATAGTCTTTATGTCTGCAAGGGTCTGGAGGTCGATTCATCCGGTGGTAATAAGATCGGATTCCATTGATATAGCGCCCTCGATGCTCCTTACACTCGTAATAACAATGGCGGCCTTTTTCTCTCTATGGTTTCTGCTTTTTAAACTCAAGACGAGCGTGGCGTTAACGTGCAAAAGGATCAGGTTCCTGGAGAACAGGATAGAAGGAGGAGATTGATGAAAAACCTTGTTTTTCTGGTTGTGGCTTATCTGGCTGTATGGGCAGGATTGTTTTCATACCTCACGTATGTTGCAGGGCAGCAGAGAAAACTCGTCCGGAGGTTAAACAGGCTTGAAGACCTGTTTAAGGAGAAGGGCGTTGGATAGAATTATAGGGAGGTGATGTAATGGAGGCAGTTAGGAGCAGAAAGGAGACGATAGTCATACTCTTTTTCTGGCTGATATTTGGGGGGATGTTTATAATGTCCCTGGTTAACCTTGCACTGAATAGTGGAGAAACCGGTCAGGAGGTTGCAGCAGGACCTGAGCAGACCATGCCTGTAGCGGAGCGGATTCAGGAGGTAAAGGCTTACCTGAAAGAGAATCCTGATAATACTGATGCCCTTGTTGCCCTTGGTGACCTGTATTTCGAGAACAATCAGGTTTATGAGGGTCTTAAGGTTTTTAAAAAGGCTGAAAAACTTGCTCCGGAAAGTGTTCACATCCAGAATGATCTGGGGATACTTTATCAAAAGACGGGAAAATATGACCTTGCCATAGAGAAGTTCCGGACCGCCCTGAAACTGGACCCGGCACATCTGAACAGTCTTTTCTATATCGGGATGATATACCGGTACAACAAGGGTGATAACAAAAAGGCCCTTGCAGTCTTTGAAGAACTCCTCTCCAAAAACCCTGAGCCGAGAATAGCGAAAATGGCTGCTGAAGAGGTAAAGAAGATCAAGGCTGAAAGCGGCTCGTAGAGCTTTTTATGAATTGCCGTTACTTGTAGGGGCGAGGTTACCTCGCCCTCTCCGCTGTTGCCCCCCGCCTGTCTATTGACTTTTATGCTTGGATAATTTTTGTGGTGATTTTGGTATTATACAGAAAAGTGTATATTAACTTGTTAGAAGTTACAAAAAATAACTTGCATTAACCCACATGTCACGTTAAGATAAAATATCAGCACGATTGGAGGTATTTATATGCCATCAAAGACAAAAGAAATTGAAGAAGAAGCACTCCGACTTCCCTCCCATGAAAGAGCTCGAATAGCGGAGCACCTCATAAGCAGTTTGGATGAGTCAGAAGACCCAGAAGCTGAAAGGTTATGGATTGAAGAAGCTGAACGTCGCTATCAAGAATACAAGCATGGCAAGGTTAAAGCAAAACCGGCAGAGATGGTGTTCAAAGAAGCTCGTTCAAAATTAGAGTGAAGCCTGTTGTATTCCTCCCTGAAGCAGAGCAAGAAATGCTCGAAGCAGCGATATATTATCAATCTCAAGCCTCAGGTCTGGGTGTGGATTATCTTTCTAAAGTAGAGCAAGCCGTGCAAGCTATTGCAGAGTCACCGATGACATGGCCAATTATTGAAGATGAACTAAGAAGACGTCTCATTCGAAGATTCCCTTTTGGTATTTTATACCGTATTGAGCCAGAAAAAATTGTTATCGTTGCTGTAGCACACCTGCGTCGTAGGCCAGGCTATTGGAGAGGGAGAAAATAAACTTCTAACCAGACTATTTTAAACTTGAGGAACGTTGTTACCTACTATGCAAAACGCTTGACAGAAAAGAGAATAAAGTTATAAATCCTCCCATGCCACGCCAGCCAAGATTAGACATACCTGGAGCCTTGCACCATATAATGGTGAGAGGGATAAATAAAACGGATATTTTCATGGATGACCAGGACAGGATGAATTTCCTGCAAAGGTTAGGGGAAAATATAACAGAAACAAAGAGTTCAGTATACGCGTGGGTATTAATGAGCAACGTTGAGAAGGTCAAATCATTGCCTGAAGAAAAACAAACGGAAATTCTTGATTTTATAAGTTTTTTAGAAAAAAAACTTGAAGAAGACGAAATAAAGAAGTGGAATAAGTTCTCACTTGAATCTGCAATGAGGGGATTAGAAACAGAGGAATCATTGTATTCTTTCAACCCGGGATAACAAGCATATACCAAGCGGGGAAATAAACAGAAACCTCCTCTCCCTCCGTTACTCCTCAGTGCCGTTTATAATATCCACTGCCCACTGAGGCCGTGGATTTACTTTCCATTTACATCTGCCTTTCCTTACGATTACAACCTGTTGAAATGGATTGTCCCGGGAGGAATTGTTTAAAAACCGGGCTTCGTCAATCAAGGGCAATGCCAATGCAATATTTTTCATGGTGCGTGGTATGCGGCTGTGTATCTTGTTAACCGGAACGCTATGGCCGCCACTGTTTATACGTTGATTAACCCTGGCTTCATTTAGCTCTGAAGTTTCCAGGTGTATGTAAACAAGGATAATCTCGTACCCCATAGCTTTTGCCTTGGCAAGGAAGTCTACCTTTGACACATGAGAAAATACTGTTTCAAAGCAAAAAGCTATTCCTTGCTCAAGCATATGCTCTCCTGTTTGCCTGGCTAACTCTGCAGATTCATAGCCAACCCTTTCAGGGTTTTCCGGATCGATTGCCTTGGCTATTAAATCAGCACTTACAAGTTTGATACCTTTTGGGGCCAGAAAATTATCGTAAAATGTTGTTTTCCCGGCTCCATTTCCACCAGCCAATACCCAGAGCTGCCTTAAATCGGTCATTCATATATCTCGAACTTTCCGTTGTGAAATCTTCCTGTTTGTCTTTTGCCGGTAGCGATATCTATCCTGTCAAGAAGACCCGGCCTTGTTTGGCTTGCTTCATAATATATTGAAGAGGTTGTCACGTTTTTTGCGAGTTCTCCGCTTTTGCGTTTTTTCTCGAGGGAATCAAAAACCTTGTTTGGGTCCACAGCTTTTGATTCCAATAATTCAACCTTAAGTTTGCCAAAGCCCTGAATTATTGCATAGACGTTTTTTATATCTATTGCAGACTCTATGGCTTTGCCCAGTTCCGCCCAATATTCAATTTGTTTGGGGACCGACCTTTTCTTTAACGAACCTTCTTTTTTTGCGAGTGCAATTAATTCAGGGTCCAATCTAATGGGACCAGCTGTAGAACTTTTCATGACTTACCCTCCAGGTATGTTTTACTATGCTACAATTGTAGCAAATTGCTGCATAATTGTCAATGAAGCACTCAAGAACTCAAAGAACCAGCCTTTTTGCTGCATCATAAGCCTCTTTCAGGGCAGAGAAGGCTCTGGTACTGGAGCAGCTGACGAGATAGCTCCCACTGCATCTATATCAGCTTCACCCCATGGATAGCCTGACTGATTAGGGGGAATGTCACTTATACGTACATAGCTATAGAAAGTTCCAGGGGTAACACCTGCAATAGGGTCAATATCAATATTTGATGGTTGCCCCAGTACATTTCCTAAATCAATCCAGGAAAGTGCATCAGTTGATATTGCTACATTCATCCATTCGGTGACTTCACCAATTTCAAAGATATGAAGATCAGCGGCGTTGTCTCCTGATGTAGTAAGGGAGTTGTCTGTAAACTGAAGAATTAAGGATCCATTAATACCAAGAGAAACACTTGAGTTATCAGGTGTTCCAAGAGCAGTATTTGGATTATTATAGCCAGGCCCTACATTAGCGCCAGGAGCATAGGAGTAGACACTATCAGCAAATGAAACTGCACCATCAGGAAATTCTACTCCTCCTATTAATACTCTGTTTTTCTTACACTGCTATCTTTTCAACTGCTTTCCAAGCATCAGATTTATGGGAAGCATGCCACAAATCAAAATTTTGCTGTAAGTTAAGCCATAACGCTGGTGTAGTATTAAATGCTTTTGACAGACGTAGCGCCATATCCGGAGTAATAGAGCCGTGTCCGTTAACAATTTTTGATAATGTCTTTCTTGAAACTCCAAGTGTATTTGCAAGCGATGATATAGTTAGGGATAGCGGTTCCATGTAATGTCTTCTAATAATACCGCCCGGATGGATCGGAGGCCTTTTTCTCGTTCTCATTTTATCCTCTTCCTAATGATAATCTATATAATTAACATTGTAAGCATTACCTTCTTTAAAGCTGAAGACAACTCTCCAATTTTCTGTTTTTCCTCTTGACCATGGAAGGTCTTATGCAGCAAAGCACAGGACGTGCATTAACCGTCAATATCGCGTTTCATTCGTTCGAAAGTATCCTGGTCGATCTCACCACGGGCGTAACGTTTTTTCAACACGTCCAGGGCGGATTCAGTCGGGGATGAAACCTTACGGTTACGTTCCATCAGCCAACGAACGATGAAGACCGCACCGGCAATAATCAATATCCAGAACAGCAGTGAGAAAAACCACATACCTCCCATCATGTTTGTATCTCCCGTCATAAAGTAAGTGCAGAGAAAATGGGTGAAGCCTGTGCGGGTTCCACCTTTAACATCATTAACCTTGTGACTCTATATATCGGTTACCACGTAACGTCCATCTCGTGTTCAGTAAAAAACAACAACGCCTTCAATCCGCATTGCAAAGTTCTTCTTCTAACTCTTCGGCAGTGTACTGAAAGGGAGATAAATTAAAGCGGGAAAGCGCAAAGATAAACTCAGTGCGTGTCAATCCTGCTATTTCGGCAGCTTTTTTCTGAGATATTGTCCCCACCTCATACCACTTAACCGCTTTACCGACCAATGTGAACTCCTCCCGCCTCTTCTTTTATGCTTAATGCGCTGTCCCGAAGGCTGTAGAGCCTGTTAAGCTCATCCCCCACCTCTTTTTCCTGCTTTTTTGCCTCTTCAACACCCTTCTTCCTGCTCTCGATACCCTTTTGGACGGCCTCCCTGATTCCCTTTATGGCCTCATCAATCCTCCCGAGCATCTGCCAGCGGAACTCCAGACGGCTCTTCTGCAGCCTCTCAACAAAGTTCCACCTGATCCTGCCTGCCTGGCGATCGATCATCTCAAGGAGGTATTTTTTCATATTCCTGTGGACTATCCGGTTACTCATAAACCTCGGCATCAGAAATGTGAGGGCATCTCCAAGCACCTCAATCATCAGGGGCTCGTCCTTAAACCTGTAATAAAACGACTCATGTACGCTCCAGAGGGCCTCGGCGCTGAAGGATTCAAACTTCACGGAAAACAGTTCAGAGGAGTAATGCATCAGTTCATCCACTATGCTGTTTATCTTCTTTATGAACCTCTCGGCAACCTGCTCAAAGGCCATGGATATCGTTGTATCCTCGTTCTTTCTGAAGACCGTATAGTACTCCCGTAAGGCCTGGCTGATGAATTCCTCGAGTGTCTTGCGGAGCTTGCCTGCTGCAAGGCTTGTGTTTTGGGTGTAACACTCTTCAAACTCCGACATCAGTCTCTCCTGAAGTTCCTCCTTTACCCTCTGCAGGTCGGGGTCGAGAAGAGTATCGACTATCCTCTTTGTCTCACCCTCAAGGAGTATCTCGAAGTCCCGTTTTTCCGCCTCTATTTCCTGCCTCTTCTCCTCAAAGGCCCGGAGTTTCCTCTCTATCTCTTCAAGCGGGGTCTGAAGGCTCTTCAATTGAAGTTCCGATCTGAGTACCGACCCGGAAAGGACCCTCAGAAGGTTGTTTGATACCGATCTGATCAGGGTCATCCCCTTCTCCTCAAGGAGAAACCGCTGGAGTCTGCTCTCAAAGACAGGGAGATTACTCTTTTCAAGGAGTTCGTTATCGCCCCTCTTCTTTCCCTCAAGGGCTAATTTTGCGGAGACAGGGTAGAGTTCAGGCGAATCATAGCCGACCTCCTCCCTTAGTGTGGACTCTGTAAACTCGAGGGATTCCCGAAGTTCATCGGCGCTGATATAGTCGGCCTTGTTCTGAAGAAAAAAAATCCTCTCCGAGTACCCCTTTACATCCCGGAGAAAATCCACCTCCGCCTTACTGAGGGGCTGATCCACAGAGATTAAAAACACGGTTGCATCGGACCGTGGAAGGTACTCGTAGGCAATATCCGTGTTATGCTGGTATACGGAACCAACCCCCGGGGTGTCGATAAGCCTTACACCGTCCTTCAGATACCCGGATGGGTATCTGATTATAACCTCGGCAAGGTCCTTGACGTTACGGGGATTGCCCTTCTCCGTTACATACTCAGGCAGTTTATCGGGAGGGACTTCTCCGGAATGGCCGTCATTGAAAACAACCTTCACATGAACCTTTTGCCCGTATTCTATAACCGTAACTATAGAGGTAAGCGGAACTACGGCAGTGGGCAGCAGGTCTGCGCCAAGGAGGGCGTTTATGAATGTGGTCTTGCCCCTCTTGAACTGACCAACCACAACAAGGTTAAACCGGTTCTTGAGGATTTTTTCCCTGAGTTCATCACAGGGACATTCAGAGACACTTTCCATAGAGGAAGACTCATCAATAAGCATCAGTAGCTGATCTTTAAGTTCATTATACGTCATCTGCATATAAGGCCTCCCCGGAATGGTCTTCAAAAGGATTGTCCTCCTATCAGAAGAAGAATTAGAGTGATGATAACATACATTGCATAGGTGTTTACACTGCCGCTGTGCATTTTCGCTATCCGGCCCGATACGGTCCTGAGCATTGAAACCACGGGTTGCAGAATCAGGCGTTCCGTTATATGAACCTCTCTTCTTTCCTTCGTAATGGCTGTCCTGAAGTGTTCCGCTACAGCCTCCCTGGTTTTTGTGGTTACCGTCGGATGGAAGACCGCACTAAAGATTACCCGTACGGGATTGGAAAAACCTGTAGCAGTGTATGTCATGTGGGAGGGCAATCTTCGCAACCCCCCGTCCCATGCGGGCTGATACCTCACTTTACGCCTGCGCACCAGTATCGCGAGCATTAACAGGGTTGCCCCGAACAATAAAAGCAGCACGACAAAGGTATACGATGTCGACATGGCAAAAACCACGGGATTGCGCCTGCCGCCTCTGTGCAGGACCACCAGACCCCTTCCGGGGAGCACGTCACTTCCCACCTGGGCTCCGAGCTTGTGAAAGTCGGAGACAAAGGCCCTGCCGAATTTTTTATTCCCGCTGCCCACTGTAAAGAACGGCGGCACTAATGCATCCGCCGCACTTTCATGGACAATGGGGGTGATGGTCCTGTCCAGGACCGGTATGACGTAAGTAGGGAAGATGCCCAAGACAATGCACATGAATGCCAGGAACCCCATTGCGCTTCTCATCGACCATGGTAATTCAACAGCCCGCCGACTTGATTCCGACCTGCCCATCCCCAGAAAACTCATGGCAAATGCCTTGACAAAGCAGGTGACCGCCAGGCCCGCAGTTAACGCCAGTGCGGCGCCGGACAGGGCAAAAGTGATCTTGACGGGTATGGACTGCAGGGATGCACTCTGGAGCATGGTCTGAAGCGTCAGCCATTCGCTCACAAAACCGTTAAAAGGCGGAAGGGCCGCAATGGAGAGAGAGCCGATCAGGAAAAACGCCCCTGTCCAGGGCATAAACCGGTTCAACCCCCCAAGCCTGTTCATATCACGACCACCGGTCTTCATCTCTATCCCGCTGCTGCCGAGAAAAAGGAGTGTCTTGAAGATGGAATGGTTGATCATATGGTAGAGTGAGGCGATGAATGCAATGCCGGCAAGCACCGGATGATTCGTGGCGGCAAAGACCATGCCCGCACCAAGGCCGGCAATGATGATGCCTGCATTCTCTATGGAACTGTGCGCCAGCATCTTCTGCATATCGTCTTCAGTCGTGGCATAGAGGATACCGATCAGGGCGGAGAGGCTCCCTGTTATGAGCGCCACGATTCCCGGACCCGCAGTCAGTGCCGGAAGGATATCGGCATTGATACGGATGATACCGTAGACAGCGAGATTGAGAGTAACTCCCGAGAGTATTGCGGCGATATTTCCGGGCACGGCCTCATATGCCTTTGGAAGCCATGTGTTTACGGGTATTATGCCTGCCTTTATACCGAATCCGAAAAAGGTGAGCAGGAAGATCACCCAGCGCGTGGCGCCGCCGATGGAGCCTGCGTTCAATCTCATGGAGGCGAAATCAAGGCCGCCCGCAGGTCCTGTCAACAACAGAAATCCAAACACCACCGATATGAATCCGGCCTCACCCATGACCAGCATCAGGAGGCCCGAGCGGGTATTTTCCTGTTTTTCGTGTTCATAATTTATGAGAAGATAGCAGAGGATGGACATCACCTCCCAGGCCAGCAGGAATGAGAGGGCATCTGCGGCAATGAGCAGCAGGACAACAGAGGCAAAGAGGAGATGATAAAAGATACTGAACGACCTCAGGCTGTAACGGCCGGAGTACCGCTGCATATAACGGGCGGAAAAGACCGAGACCGGCAGGAAGACAAGTCCCGCCATAAAGACGAACAGGGCTGAGAGACGGTCCATCCCGATACCCATGGTTCCAAGTGAAGAGATCCTCCAGAGCTCCGCCTGAAACGGCTGGTTCGTAAAGAGACCGATGCCGCCGGCAACCAGTATGATTGCTGCTGATATGGAGGCAGTCCATGCAAGGACGGACGTAGCCATACGTTCAGGGACCGTCATGGCCAGGACAATGCCTGCCGCACAGGAAAGCAGAAACAGTTCAAGAAGAAGGGTTATATCCATTATTCAGCCTCTCTCCCGCTACCCGGCCCGGGTGATGTTGAGGGGTCCGGGTCTTTCCTGCCGGCTGCAATGAGCAGGCCGTGAATGATCGCAAGGGGCGGCGGCGGACAGCCCGGTACCGCTATCTCCACGGGGAGGGACCCCGACACACCTTCCCCTGATGCAAACCCCGGACCAAAAATACCGCCCGAGAGGGCGCATGTCCCCACGGCCATCACTACCTTGGGTCCCGGCATTGCCTCGAATGCCTTCTTCAGCGGCAGTTTCATGTGTTCGGTTACCGGTCCTGCCACCAGCAGCAGGTCGGCGGCCCTTGGAGTTGGTGTAATAAAAAAGCCGAGACGATGTATATCGTAATACGGCTTGGTGATCTGTGAGACCTCGCTCAGACAGGCGCCGCATGCCCCCCCGTCCACAACCCTGATGTGGAGGGAACGGCGGCAGGTCTTTTCCACCCCGCCGGGATCGACGACAACATCCCGCTGTATTTTATATGCCCATTCATAACCTCCGGACGGTTTGACGAGGATAGCTCCGGAAGGGGGCAGGCACCGGGAACAGTGTATGCATCTGCTGTAATCCACGGACACCCGCTCATCGCGGACGGCAATAGCATCGGCTGGGCAGAGGAAATCCGCCGGCTGCTTATCTCCGTACGATCGTCCTCCTTCCGGCCGGCCCGGTGATACTCCCGGTGAACGCTCTTCAACCTTTGGATAGTGTGTGGTCCTGATCCCTGTCTTCACTCCTTTTAATAACCATCCGGACATGTTGACCTCCTAACGGTCGCACTCTGCATTTGACAACCCGAAGGTTGCAAGTATTATTGGAAAATCCTGAAAGGCAAACCCCTCTGTCGAGAGGTGAAAACCGTGCCAGTTGGTAAACGACGGGGTGGTCAGGCGGTACCTCTCAACGCTGCCGTCATCATTCAGCCTCACCCAGTGGAAGGCAGCGCCCAGCGGGGCCTCTGCCCAGCCCAGTGCAGCACCGGAAGGCTTTGCTCCGGGAGCGGGAGGCTGCAGTACGTCGCCGCCGGGAATGGAGGAGACCGCCTGCGAAATAATACCGTTTGACTGCGCCGCCTCCTGAAAGAGTATCCGGAGCCGCGCATAGCCGTCGCCTTCCGTTTCAACGGGCACGGAAAACTCAAAAGAACCGTAATCACCATAGGGCAGGCACGTCCTGAGGTCACCCGATATGCCCGAGGCGCGCGCTACCGGACCGACAAGCCCGTAATCAAGGGCATCTTCCAGAGAGACCGTACCCACCTCTTCCAGCCTGTCGAGAAAACTGCTTGAGTAGCGAAGCCTCTTCTCCAGGTCCTGTAATTTTACAAAGACCTCGTTTATATCCCTGCCGAGTTCCATGCATTCGGTGTTACCGAAATCCCTCTGCAGACCACCCGGTATGTTCAGGCCGAACAGGTAGCGGTGCCCTGTAAATTTACAGGACAACCTGATGATATCCTCTTCCAGTATGCCCGCCTGACTTGCGGCAACTACGAGACCCGTGGAACTACAGATTCCTTCTATGGCCGCTACGTGGTGCCTTAAACGCTCCAGCTCGGCCAGTATTACACGAAGCGCCACGGCACGCCGGGGCGCCTCGATTCCCCATATCTCTTCAACCGCATGGCAGAAGGCAAGGGAGTGGGCAAAGGCGGAGGTGCCTGAAAACCTCTCGGCAAGCAGAAGCGCCCTGTCGGCAGGCAGGCCCTCCGCTATCTTTTCCACCCCGCGATACTTGTAAAAGAACCGGGGGATCATCCTGATTATATCCTCCCCGACCGTCTCGATCAGGAAGTGCGCGGATTCGGCGAAACCGGAGAAGACCGGGCCGATAGGCATCATGAAGGCCCCGGACTCGCTTACTATGCCAGGCGGATGCCAACCGGGGCCGGGTTCCTTCCGGATATACGGAACCGTCGCATCGAAATCCTTCTTCATGGGGTTTATCCCCTCGGGCCACTCCTCGTGAAGGACAAACTCGCCGAGGCGGGGATGGCCGTGAAAAACAAGGCCGAAGAGGTCCTCCGCCTCGCGTTCGTGCCAGTCTGCCGCATGTATCAGGTGGCTTATGGAGGGAAGAGAATTGTCTGCTTTATTTACCCTTGCCGATATACTGACGGGACCCTGACTGTTGTCGCCGTAAAATATATAGTGTGCCAGCCAGTCCTCCGGCATTTCCTCGATTACTATGGATGCGAATCTGTACCCCTGCTTTGTGACGAGGTAGTTGCATATCGGGGGTATATCCACGGCGTCCGATTCCATGCGGCAGCTTAATCTTCCAGCTGCACCGGTTACCGTGACAGGGCCGTGACAACCCGGGGGGAGGTCCTCCGACAACTTCTTCATGGTGTTTTTACAGGTGCTCTTCTTCATGGCATCACCTCCCCAGCGAAGCTGCGGCAAGATGTAACAGCTTATAAAGACTGTCGGGAATATAAAGGCCGAGGACTATAACCGGCACCAGGGCCAGGGTTAGTGAGATAACGGCTGTTTTCGGGAGAGCCACCTTGACGCTGTCCTCAGGCGGCCTGCCGAAGACCATCCCGTTGATATGGAACATGACCGCGGCGAATGCCATTAAAATAAATATACCCAACAGTGTGATTGCGATATAGTGACCACCGGCTAACCCGGCCCTGAAGATGGAAAACTCGCTCAGAAAGACAGCGAATGGTGGCGCCCCGGCTATGGCCAGGCCGCCGTGGGCGATCGCCATTCCCAGATATATGGGGTTGCGGGACCAGCCGTAGACTCCGGTGGTGATGATGGTGGTCGTCGGTTTCCACGGTTTGATGTCGGTGCCGGCCTGCTTGTGGCGCGGGGCGCTGATCATCATCAGGGCGAGGCCCAGGGCGGCGAAAATTCCGCCGCCGATGGTGGCCGACATTTCCGCCAGGCGGCCCTCGAACCAGGGCGAATCATACCACAAACCGAGCACCAGAAGCCCCAGGTAAATAAGCGGCGGCGGTACCCGTACGCCGGCATTGTCGGGGGTTTTATCCTTATCCATAGTCGTTCTCCTTGCCGAACACCCGGTTGAAGATGAAGTCGGTGTTTCGGGTGTGAAAGGCCGTCGAATCTCCGTCGAATAATTTCTTCAGGCCTTCCTGCCCGAGCGCCTCGGCCACGTCCTGATCTTTCGACAGATAATAAAAGAAGCGGCTTTCGTGTTCGGCGGCCAGCGCGTCTTCGGGTAGCTGCTCGACCGCGCCGTCGGGATTGTCCGGGTCGATGCCATAGCTGCGCCAGACCTTCATGGCGTTGCGCTGGACAACGCGGTAGCCGTCTTCGCGGCTGAGCCCGTGCTGGGTCAGGGTCAGCAGGACCCGTTGTGAATCGTGCAAACCGCCGAACTGCATCAGGTTTTGCAGCATGGTCTTGGGATAGACCACCAGCTTGTCGATCATGCCGGTCAGGCGTTTTAAAGCGAAATCAAGCGTCACCGTGGCGTCGGGACCGAACATTCGCTCCACCGAAGAATGGGAAATATCCCTTTCATGCCACAACGTTATATTTTCCATGGCCGGAATGACGGCGGCGCGGACAATGCGGGCCAGACCGGTCAGGATGTTGCCGGCGAAATCCGGTTGCAGTTCGAAGAAATCGGCCTCATCGACTACCTTTAGGATCAGTTCCTTCATATCGTAGGGCTTGTTAGTATTGTCGGGGACCAGGCTGTCGAGCGAGTGTTCAACGCGAGAGGCGTCGTCCGGAGTCGGCCGGGTCGGTGGTTTTTCACGGTTGCTGGCGGGCAGAAAATCGAAAAACCGGCGCAAGGCCAGCAGCGCTTCGACATCATTTTCGAACGCCTTGTCGGCGACTCCGGATTTGCTGGTATGGGTCAGCGCCCCGCCCAGTTGTTCGTGGCTGACTTCTTCGTGGGTCACCGTCTTGACCACTTCCGGGCCGGTGACAAACATGTAAGAAGTATCCTTGACCATGAAAATAAAGTCGGTCATGGCCGGGCTGTAGACGGCCCCGCCGGCGCACGGGCCCATGATCATGGATATTTGCGGCACCACGCCACTGGCCAGCACATTGCGCTGGAACACTTCCGCGTATCCGGCCAGCGAGGCGATGCCCTCCTGAATTCGCGCCCCGCCTGAATCGTTAATGCCGATCACCGGCGCGCCGACCTTCATGGCCTGATCCATGATCTTGCATATTTTTTCCGCGTGAGGCTCCGACAGCGAGCCACCGAAAACAGTGAAATCCTGACTGAACACGAAGACCAGGCGGCCATTGATATTGCCGTGACCGGTGACCACCCCGTCGCCGGTAATTTTTTGCTTGTCCATGCCAAAATCGTCGCACCGGTGTTCGACGAACATGTCCCATTCTTCGAAACTGCCGGGGTCGAGCAGCAGGTCGATGCGTTCCCGCGCCGTCAGCTTGCCTTTTTTGTGCTGGGTATCGATGCGATGCTGACCACCGCCGAGACGGGCATTTTGGCGTTTCTCTTCAAGCTGCTGAATTATGTCGTGCATGGACGCACCCCTTTGTGTGGAAGCACCATTGATACTGAAGACGCCCTTGATCTACAAGGATTTCTATCGTTTGGCGGCGGTTAGAATGGTCATCGTATTGGCGATATCGGACTTCAGCGTGCGTTGCCGGGCCACCGCCTCGTCGTCCGCTCCCCAGGTTTGAACCTGATAATCGTGATCCAGTTCGGCCACGACAAAAGCCTGGTCCCCGTCGATGTGACCATGGGCCAGGGCCAGGGCGACGATCAACGAGCCGCAGGCCGCGCATAGAGTTGCCAGCGCCGTAAACTCCAGATCATTGAAGTTATCGAGGGCACTTTCCAGAGCCGCCAGGGCTGCTGGAGGCTGGCTGACTGGCAAGATGCCATTGGTGATGATCAATTGAGCGTCAAATTGCTCCGCCGACCAGTCCAGCAAAGGTTGCCACGTCTGCTGCTGCAACCGGACCAGGTCGGCCGGGGTTTCCGCCCGGTAGCACAGCAGGTCGGTCTCGGCATGGCGCAACACGGCGATGGTCATGGCCGCCCGGTCGGTCGGGGTGCGGTCGATGGCGGTATTGACCAGTCCGGTCAGCGGCATGGATTTCGGATCGACCTTGTCACCCTGACCCTGCCATTCATCGGCCACGGCCTGGGCCAGAGAACGGTAAGGGATCGCCATGGGGTTTACCGATGGCGTCTTGATCGGAGCGCCATCCAGTTTGACGATGAAACCATCATCCGTATGGCCTACTTGTGCGGTTTTATAGAATCTCTTGGTCAATTGGCACCTGTTTAGCGGCTTACAAGATCGGCCAGAGCGGCTGGCAGTTCGCCGTATTGATGGACAATAACATGCGCCCCCGCCGCGCTTA
>ENA-ORDP01000463-ORDP01000463.1-marine-sediment-metagenome-genome-assembly--contig:-NODE-463-length-26555-cov-4.282075_pt1 | contig 26555 bp, 26 predicted proteins | sample MGYA00248627_ERZ508539 | MGnify/ENA primary metagenome ERZ508539 (study PRJEB26208, sample SAMN05571518) | marine sediment metagenome | biome: deep sea; feature: Hydrothermal vent; material... | reverse complement strand
CCGTGCGAATATGCCTGGTACTGAACCAAAATCTAAACACGCTGAATCGTTACAAAAGATTTTGCTCTCTTTATTTCTTTTAGGAGCCGTACCATTTTTGAGATTCTAAAACAACGCAAACCGGCCACGTTAAGTCTGATCGGCATCAGCTTGTTGGTGGGCTTGATTACTCAGCTGGGCAAAAATATGCAGTTGGTGGCTCCGCTGCTGATTTCCAATTACCTCGCCGGCCTGCCAGAATTAAGCCAGGGTCAGTGGTGGCGACTGTTGACCCCCATTTTTTTGCATTTCGGCCTCTTGCATCTGGTATTTAATATGCTATGGTTGTGGGATCTTGGAGATGTTCTGGAGCGGGTTCAGGGCAGCCGCTGGTTGCTGCTGTTCGTCATCTTTATCGGAATCGCCTCGAATCTGGCCCAGTATGTTTATGCGGGACCCCTGTTCGGTGGCATGTCGGGGGTAGTTTATGGATTGCTCGGTTATCTATGGTTACGCGGCTATCTGGATCCACATTTTCCACTCCGACCCAACAAGTCCGTGGTCTACCTGATGCTGGGCTGGTTTGTGCTCGCCTGGACAGGCCTGTTGGGACCCATCGCCAATATGGCTCATACCATCGGTCTGACAGGAGGAGGCATTCTGGCCTTGATCACGGTAAAATGGCCCATGCAACGAATCAAAAGTGACAGATGGTGACTTCCTATTATATGCTCCTGTGTGGCAAGTACCGGTATGGACTACTATCCGGCACTACCCGGACCAGCGCCAAGCTTCGCCTGTTCCTTGCTACAGGGATACTATTAGCCGGCATGATCTTCGTTCCCTGGCAGGTCCAGGCCGTACAGATACCGGTTTACCAGCCTTTTCTCGGCCACTACAAGGGGCATGCCTTACTTGTCGATGGCGATAAAAAGCAACAGCGAGATTTAGCCGTTACCATCAGTGCAGTGGATGATGGTTTCCGCTTGCAATGGCAGACGGTTGCCTATTACAACAACAAGGTCAAAACCAAAAACTACTCCATTGCCTTCAAGGCCTCCGGACGAGCCAATATTTACCGTTCGGCAATGAAGAAAGATCTTTTTGGTGCACCCCAACCTTTGGATCCGATGAAAGGCGAACCCTACATCTGGGCCCGCTTCAAAAACAACACCATGACGGTCTACGCATTGATGATTACAGATGACGGTGGTTACGAATTCCAGATCTACGACCGCACATTAACCAACGACGGAATTCAGCTGACCTTTCGCCGAATCCGCAACAACAACATACTCAAAAAGATTTCTGCTCACCTCTTGCGCCAAAAATAATGGCCCAAATACTGACAAAGAAGCAGGGTAAAACATAATTTTGCCATAACTTTGCTGTTTTGTTGCCAGTTCTGTCTCTTAGTATTGAAGCCGAGGTATTCGACATATCCTCCTTCTCGTTATTTTTTCAGACCGCCCTGGTGGCGGTCTTCTTTTTCGAGTCGAAAATGATGCAGGTTCACCCCCAGACGAACATCTTCGCGCAGTGTGAACAGCCGCTGTGCAACCCGGGCCTCACCAGCACCTTTGCGCAAAACTTTGCCGACTCTCCCTGACATCTGATCTGCTGCATCCAAAATCCGTGATAAACCACCATGCTCGGCAATCAGCCGTGCTGCCGTTTTCGGCCCCACCCCAGTGACACCACCGACGCCGATACTGTGATTGCCAACCAGGGCAAAATAACTGACCAGATTACGTGGCAAAACCTGGTATCGCTGTAGACAAAATTCCCGATCAAGCATTTTTTTGCCAAAATGATCGTACACTTGTAGCAATGGACTCAATAACTGGCACATCAGACGATCTGTGGAGAGAATAATGATCTGCCCCCTCCTGGAAACCACACCACGGGCCAATGTAGCAATGACATCATCAGCCTCATAGCCATCCGCCGAAACTTCGTACACTCCCCCCTCAGCGATAGTACTTACAATATCCGGCAATGCATGCCGCAATGCTGCCGGCATGGCTGGACGGTCCAATTTATAGGTGGGTAAAAACTTGCGACGCCAATTATGGCGGCTGTACTCCATAACCAGCACGGCATGACTGGGCCTGAATAAATCAAGATTTTTACGTATGGCCCGCAACGATTGTGTAGCCGTGGCTTCGATCTTAAGCTGCTCCGTCGTCTCGGGTTGTCCCGCATAAATCCTGCGAATCAGGTTCAAGCCATCGACTAAAAGAATGCACACTGTCTGTTATTCCCTGTAATCACCCGCTATCGAAAAAAAGCACCTGCATTCATTTTTTGTTGCCGAACATAAAATTACGCTATCATTCGCAGTCCGCAACGTGAGCCATCGTATCACAAGCCATTGCGACCGGAGTCAGCATGTCCTGGATTAACACAACTGCACCTGAATCAGCCAAAGGCACCCTCAAAGGTGCCTATGAACGTATTCTTAATGAAGGCACACGGCTATCCAATGTACTGAAAGTCCATAGCCTGTTCCCGGAAGCCATGCTCAGTAATCTGGATTTATATGAAATCCTCATGTATGGCTGTAACGAACTCAGCCGTGCGGACTGTGAGTCGCTGGCTGTCGTTGTATCAGCTGCCAATAATTGCCCCTATTGCGTCAGTCATCACGGCAGTGCCTTATCCTGTTATGAATCCGATAACTCCGTCCTCAAGAAATTACTGGCTGATTTTGAATTCCTCGACACCCATGATCGTGAATCTCTGATCCTCAAATATGCCCTCAAATTGACCCTGGCACCTAACCAGGTGAATAAACAGGATATCGAAACATTACGCACGGCCGACTTCACCGACCGGGGGATTCTGGAAATCAACCTGATCACTGCCTATTTCAATATGCTGAACCGAATTACCCTGGGCCTGGGTGTTGAGTCTTCTCCTGATGAACCACAACCCAAGAGCTCCAGCAAATCATCCACCCTAGCCTCTCCAGAGTTACACAAATCATGAATTTTGAAAAAGTTGCTTTCGCTTTTTTTGTATTGCTGGCGCTGACGCTCAATTTCAGCTTCTTTGTCGGTGATGTAGCCGACCCGGTTGCGCACAATGTTTTTGAGCTTTTTGCTGCGATTGTGGTCAGCCTCATTGCCACGATCATGAAATTTGGTGACCGCACCCAACTTGGTGCCCTGCTGATCGCCTCCAGCCTGGTTGCTGATCTACAGCTGATCATAGCCGCTGTGGTCTGGGGTTATGCGGAACATATTGCCAACAACCTGTCTGATCCAGCTACTATCGCCAGCATCGTTTCTCTTTCCGGAGGCGCCGTATTGGCCAATATTGTATCCGTTGTACTGCTCACCGCCGAGGCACTCACTGCCAGACGCTAGGAGGCTGTCCGGTAAGCCTGCTCGCATCATTCAAGGCACACTGGTGGTGATGATCTGGCCAGACACATTGCTTAGTGAGGACGATGACATTATCCAGACCATGGCACTCGTGCCACGATCTGGTAATGCCGCACAACCACGGCTTCAGCCTGAAGAGCCATGAAAAATATCTTTTTTTTAATTTTACGTCGTATGCGCAGGCCCCTGATTCTACTGATATCGGTCTACGCTATCGCGGTCCTTGGTCTGGTGCTGATCCCCGGTCAGAACGCCAAGGGCGAACCCTGGTCGATGGATTTTTTTCACGCCTTCTATTTTGTCAGTTTCATGGGTTCGACCATCGGTTTTGGAGAACTGCCCTACCCATTTACCGACGGTCAGCGTATGTGGACACTATTTTCAATCTATGCTTCGGTCATCACCTGGCTGTATGCCATTGGCAGCCTGCTATCACTAATCCAGGAACCGGCATTTCGTCAGGCTGTCATCCGCAGTGTCTTCCAGCGTGCGGTTAAACGAATTCGTGAGCCCTTCTATCTGATCTGTGGCTACGGCGATACCGGCAGCAAGTTGGTCCATGCGCTGGCCAAATACGACACCCACTCCGTGGTGATCGGTGACGACCAGGACCGACTGAACGAGCTGGAGATCGGTACCACACATTTATTCGTACCTGCTATCTGTGCGGATGCCAGTGATCCTTCCATTCTGGCTGATGCTGGCCTCAACAATCACTATTGCAAGGGGCTCATTGCTCTGACCAATAATGATGAAATCAACCTCAAGATCGCCATCACAGGAAAACTCCTGAATACATCACTACCGGTAATCAGCCGTTCAGACAATCATGATACCGGATTGAATATCGCCTCTTTCGGAACCGAGTACATCATTAATCCCTATGAATCGTTCGCTAACCGCCTGGCCATCGCCTTACAATCCCCAGGTATTTATCTTCTTGACCAATGGCTAACCGGCGCGCCGGGCAGCACCCTCACTGACCCGGTATTCCCGCCACGGGGAAAATGGATACTCTGTGGTTTTGGCCGTTTCGGAAAAGCCGTATATCACAAACTGACCGCCGAAAATATTCCCGTGCAGGTGGTAGAAGCTGACCCGGATACCACACACCCACCGGCAGGCACGGTCATCGACCGGGGCACTGAAGCGGATGCGCTACTGCAGGCAGGTATCCAGGAAGCGGTCGGCATTGTGGCTGGCACCGATGTCGATGCCAACAATCTGTCCATTATTATTACCGCAAAAATGCTCAACCCCGAATTATTTTGTGTCGCCCGCCAGAACAATCAAGAAAACCAACCGATTTTTCAAAAAGCCGGCCTGCAATTGATCACCCAACGCAGTGAAATCATTGCCCGGAAAATTCTTTCACTATTACAAAATCCGTTACTGGCCGATTTCTTGATTGCCATAAGAAGCCAGGAAGAACCCTGGGCTGACCAGCTACTCAGTAAAATTTGTACCGTAACGGACGATCTGATACCCGTGAACTGGATTGTGACCATCAACGAATCCGACTCTCCTGCAATCTGTAATAAACTGCGCGAAGATGAGCCCCTGTCACTGGTTATTTTACAAAATCATCCTCAACAACGGGACATCCAACTACCCTGCGTACCCATAATGCTACGTCGCAACCATGACAGCATCCTGACCCCGGAATCGACAACAGCATTGAAGGTCGGTGATCAAATCCTGTTCTGTGGCCGTGACCAGGCCAGAAAACAGATGCAGTGGACTCAAAATGTTACGGATTATCTGGACTATGTGATCACAGGCAAACCACGCCCAACCATCCGCTTACCTGCCTGGCTGCGAAAAAAAATTAATAGCTGATCAACACCTGCCCCAAACCGAATAACGAAACCAACCCCAATACGGCTCCAATCACACGCTTAAAAGAAACGGCATCAACCCCGAGCAATTTTCGATGCACCTGCAAACCCAGATAATGCCCTGCTGCAGCACAAGGCAGTAACCATAACTGCTGCTGGAACTGAAAATCCACCCCCGCTACCGCGAAGGCGATCACCTTGAACAGCACCAGTATAAACCAGAGTACAAAGCAGGTGTTGCGTAGCTGCGATGCCGCAACATGACGCACAAACGCCGCTACAATCAAAGGCGCACCGATTAGTGAAATACCGCTGACATAGGCGCCCAGTATCAAAAGAACGAGATCGGTAAGTTTATTCCCTCGGCTTAGCTGTAGATTCAACAGATACATCAGGGCATAGAACAAGGTCATTGTGTAGACCATGATCGTTAACCAACTGCCCGGCAACGTCAACAACCCCAAAATACCGACCAATTTGGGCACAAACATGATTGCCATAGCCTTTTTTAGATAGTGCCAGTCTACATTTCGAACATCCATACCCACCGTTAAACTGGAAAATATCAGTAGCTGAATAGCAATCAGAGGCAAAAAAACCAACGGGTCATTGATTACCAGCAGCATCAATGGCAGGCTGAGCACAGAACCACCAAAGCCCAGCCCGGAACGCACAAAACCACTCCAGACAAACAGCAAACCAATGATTCCATACTGCCAGAGTAATAAATGATCCACGTTGTTGCGCCTTATGTTTTAGATATCCAGCCAGTCATCATTACGGCGTAGCATTATAGGCCACTCCCCATAAGCACAACGGGGCTTGGAGTGCGTTTTCTGAACGCCAAACAGCAAGTCAATCCGTCGCTGGCACAAACTGCCATCATCCGCCATGATAGATATTCACGTAGCGCCCCACTTGCTATAATCCGCTGTCCTGTTGTTGCCGTTAAATACCATCTACCCTACCCGGTATGCCCACACACTACCCAGAAAATTCCGTCGGCCTGATCGTACCATCAACCGCACATTTTGCTGACCCACTGCAGCTCAGTTGTGGTGAGGTACTGCCAACCTTCGACCTCATCTATGAAACCTACGGCACACTGAATCCTGATGCCAGCAATGCCATCCTTATCTGTCATGCCTTGAGCGGCGATCATCATGCTGCCGGCTTCCACAGCGCCGAGGACAAAAAACCCGGCTGGTGGGATACCATGATCGGCCCCGGAAAGCCGCTGGATACGAAGCAATTTTTTATCGTTAGTTGCAACAATATTGGTGGCTGTGCCGGCTCCACGGGACCTACCGCGATCAACCCCGGATCGGGCAAATGCTATGGCCCGGATTTTCCTATCGTCACGGTCCAGGATTGGGTGTCCAGCCAGTCAAGATTGGCCGATCTGCTGGGCATCCACCGCTGGCTGGCGATTGTTGGCGGTAGCCTCGGTGGCATGCAGGCATTACAATGGACCATCGATTTTCCAGATCGAGTTGCTCACGCCCTAATCATCGCTGCAGCACCGAAACTCACTGCACAAAATATTGCTTTTAATGAAGTTGCCAGACAGGCTATCCGAACCGACCCGGACTACCACGATGGCTGGTACAGTGAGCACAATACGCTGCCCGCCCGAGGACTGCGTCTGGCCCGCATGCTGGGACATATCACCTACCTGTCCGATGATATCATGGCGCAGAAATTTGGCCGCGACCTGCGTCAGGGAAAAGTGAATTTTGATTTCAGTGTTGATTTTCAAGTGGAAAGTTACCTGCGATACCAGGCCGACAGCTTTGTCGGTCGCTTTGATGCCAACACCTATCTGCTGATGACCAAATCACTGGACTATTTTGATCCTGCGGCCAACCACAATGGTAACTTAACCCTGGCCGTGGCTGCTGCGACTGCGAGTTTTCTGGTCATATCCTTCAGCAGTGACTGGCGATTTGCGGCGGGTCGTTCCCGGGAAATCGTCAAGGCCTTACACGACAACCATCTCAATGTAAGTTATGCCAATATCACCTCATCGAATGGGCATGATGCTTTTCTCATGCAAAACCCACAGTATTTTGGGATCGTCCAGGCCTATATGGATCAAGCGGCCAGCAGAGCATGAACAAACTATCAACAAATACAATGCCCTCTGCCAGAGGAATCCTGGCTCAGCGCCCTGATCTGGCCCTTATTGCCGACTGGATCAAAACCGATACAAAGGTTCTAGACTTGGGTTGTGGAGATGGTTTGCTCTTGCAATACCTGCAGACTACAAAAAATGTCAGCGGATACGGCGTCGAAATTGATGATTGTCATATCGCCCCCTGTCTGCGCAACGGGATTAATGTCATTCAGGGCAATCTCGACCAGGGACTGGCGGAATTTGACGACAATTCTTTTGACTATGTGGTCCTTTCGCTAACCCTACAGGCCATGCACAACCCGGCACCATTACTCGATGAAATGCTGCGTGTCGGCAATGCCGGTATTGTTACGTTTCCTAATTTCGGGCACTGGAGAATCCGCTACAGCCTGGGTGTTCACGGCATTCTTCCCGTCACCCCCTCGTTGCCCCATCAATGGTATAACACACCGAATATTCGCTTGTGCACCCTGGGTGATTTTGCAGAACTGTGTCGACAAAGAAATATCAGCGTACAACAACGCCAGACCATGGATCACAATCACATCGATTCCGTCATGACCAGGCTGTTTCCAAGCCTGTTCGGTGAAATCGCCCTTTATCGTTTCACACGCTACATTTCCCAGTCAATTTAATAACCAGATCATTCCGCTATGTCAGAACTAACGCGTTTACTCACCTACTTAGGCAACGATACAAACTGGATCCTGCAGGTCTTCGTTGTGGTCTTGCTGACCGTCCTGTGTAATACCCTCATCAAACGCTTTTTATCACGTCTTAAAATCAAACTGGAAATGACCAATAATCCGTGGGATAACGCTGTCGCCGATGCGGCTCGCCGACCACTGGCCCTGCTGGTCTGGCTACTCGGCATCACCTATGCCATTGATATTATCCGCGCTTCAAATACCACCCCCATATTCGATGCGGTAACCGGGCTACGTGACGTTGGTGTGATTATTATCTTCAGCCTGTTTTTGCTGAATCTGCTACGTCATTCGCAGCAGATTTTTATCGCCAGGACCGTAGATGATGAATCACGCTACGATCGCACCACGGTCGAAGCCATTAGCCGCCTGCTGCGCATCTCCGTCATTATCACCTGTGTACTAGTCGCACTACAGACCCTCGGCTTCAGCGTCTCGGGGGTGTTGGCATTTGGCGGCATCGGCGGCATCGCAATCGGTTTTGCCGCCAAGGATCTACTCGCCAATTTCTTTGGTGCCATCATGCTATATACAGATCGCCCTTTTACGGTCGGCGACTGGATTCGCTCCAGTGATCGTGAGATCGAGGGCACGGTTGAACACATCGGCTGGCGACTAACCCGAATCCGTACCTTTGAACAACGACCTCTTTATGTGCCTAATTCCGCTTTTACCAGCATTGCGGTAGAAAATCCTACACGCATGAAAAATCGACGTATTTATGAAACCATTGGGATCCGTTATGACGATGCAGCGAAGCTTGCCGCCATTGTCGGCGATGTCAGACAAATGCTCATGCAACATCCAGAAATTGAGCAACAACAAACCCTGATCGTGAATTTCACCCAGTTTGCACCCTCCTCACTGGATTTCTTTATCTACACCTTCACAAAAACCACTGACTGGGTCCATTACCATTCCGTTAAACAGGATGTACTACTGAAGATTCTGGCCATTATAGAGCAACACGAGGCCGAAATTGCTTTTCCTACTTCGACCGTACATCTTCCAGATGCCGAATTGTTACAAAGAACGGAGTAATACAGCACTTGCGGGAGATCATGGGGTCTTGTACGTGGCCTTCTTGTCGGCTCCCCGGGTATAGAGGATCACCTGCGTCCTTCGAAAATATGGCGTCGCGGGCCCAACAGCGGGTTGTAATTTCGGTCAGAAACACACCACCCCGCGACAGCTAACAATCAGCGCTGAACTCTTCGTGGTGTGCCTGCAATTCATGGCGGCGTTTGCGAAAAAAGTGTTGCACGAAGGTCTCGACCTGCTTGTTCAGAGAGCCAGCCATCCGCCCCCCTTTGGGTGCCGCATCGACATATTCTTGCAAGATGCGCGTGTGATACTCTTCTTTAATCGGCTCTACTTCCGGGAGCGACTGCACCTCGGGAAACCCGCCCCTGTGCAAATAATTCCTCAGTATATTATTCCCGAACGGGAATAATATTGACAATTCGCTCATTAATGCGACTATTATTACCGTACGGGAATATTCGATTGGTTTCATCAAAAAAACATGATATTATTCCCGCTCGGGAACGTTAGGAAAATAACGATGACATACACAACTCAGCAGATTGGCGCACTTATACGAACAACGCGAAAAGCAATTGGCTCAACACAAAAGGATTTGGCTCTCACCTCTGGAACAGGTCAGCGCTTTATCATCGATCTCGAAAAGGGCAAACCGACATGCCAATTCGGCAAAGTTCTAACGGTTCTACATACCTTGGGTATTGCGATAAGTTTTACACCACCAATAACAAGCGGGGCTGACCAATGACGAAAATACTTGATGTCTATCTGCACCGCGATCTTGTCGGCCATCTGATGCAAGACGACCACGGACTGATGATATTTTCATACATTGATAACTGGTTAGAAAAACCAAACGCCATGCCTCTGTCACACTCGCTCCCTCTTCGTAGCGAGCTATTCAGGGGGAAGGAATGTAAGGGTTTTTTCGGCGGCATTCTGCCCGAAGGACAAAAACGTGAGTTGATTGCCAAAAATCTCGGGATTAGTGCGCGCAATGATTACGCAATGCTGGAACAGATCGGTGGGGAATGTGCAGGTGCGGTCACATTTATTCCCGTAGGTCAGTCATTACCGGATCGTAATTACCGATACCGTCAGCTAAGCGATGAGGTATTAGCAGGAATTCTGAAAGAACTGCCCCGCCGCCCTCTTATGGCTGGTGCAGAAGATATTCGTCTCTCCCTTGCCGGTGCGCAGGACAAAATCGCCGTTCACGTGTCGGGAGATAAGATATCTCTTCCATTGGGCGGCGCACCCAGCACGCATATATTAAAACCGGCGATTGAACATTTTGAGGGAGTGGTATTCAATGAGGCTGTTTGCATGAGAGCTGCATCCGCTGCCGGTTTGCCGACTGCTGAAGTTGAATTTCGGCAGGTAGAGGAAATCGATTATCTTCTGGTGGAGCGATATGACCGTCAGAAGCGCATGGTCCCGGGTGGACCTTCATTTTATGAACGACTGCATCAGGAGGATTTTTGCCAGGCTTTGGGTGTTGCTTCTGAGATGAAATATCAAAGTGAGGGCGGTCCTTTACTCAAACAATGTTTTGCTCTTTTGCGCGAAGTATCCAAAGTTCCGATCATTGATTTGCAGCGTTTATTGGATGCTGTGATCTTCAACGTTCTGATAGGAAATCACGATGCGCATAGCAAGAATTTCTCTTTCACCTATGGAGAAGGAGCTTTAATCACCGGTAAGGATGTTCAACTTGCACCGCTCTATGACCTCGTCAGCACGGTCTATTATCCAGAATTGACCCCAAATATGGCAATGAAGGTTGGCGGTGAATCCAAGTCTGAAAAGCTGCGACCGCGTAATTTCGAGAAATTAGCTATGGAAGCTAATTTAGCAAAGCCAATGGTCATACAGCGTGTCCCAGAACTGGCACGGACTGTTCTTGAAACGATTGATGAAATTGACATTGTTCATCCGGTAGGACGTGGTGTCATTGCTTTGATCAAAGAACGTTGTAAAAAATTCATCCATATTTTTGAGACAACATAGAATACCTGCCTAACGGCAGGCTTAAATATGCTGCTTTCCGGCAATGGTTGCCTCGGAATATTCGACTGAGATAATTGTGGGCAATAGCAAGAATCCATAATGTATCTACATAAACCATATATGCAATATAGTATTGCATTGTTTTAAGATTCACACGGCGATTATTCTTCAATAGTTGTAACTATTCAGCGCATTCATCTTTTGTCCCATTACGGCGTTATGTTCGTACTCGAATGCTCACATATGACCTATATGTTCACATTCTCCGTGCGAATATGCCTTGTACTGAAGCAAAATCTAAACGTGCTGAATTGTTACCAATAGTTATGCTAATTTTATGCATCAACCACTCTGTCTAGGCACGGCTGGAACAATCTCTTCATTAAATATTAGTTGATCACCTTTTGGGTAGATTCTCACCACATGTATCCGCATATCTTTATCGGCCAGGTTTTCATAATACAAAAACATATTACTGTCATTGACATTATTGCAGGACGATAGCGAACCACACATATACTGAGTAAAGGTATGTCCGTGATAAAGGTCGATTGTCTTTCTTAGCTCCAGTTCATGAGTATGACCACAGAAAACATGTTCGATATTGTGCCTTCTGACAAAGTCAATTAAACGCAAAGGATTATGGAGCGGATGTGCATCAGTCCCGAGAACTGAATAATGAACTAATAATAATGCCTTTTGATACGCCGTTCTGTCCAAACGATGCATTTGCTCCGAAACCGTGCGCAATATTTCCTCATCTATATATCCATAGTCACTGTACAACTGACTGGTATCAATACTTACGATCAATACTGAGTCACCATTAACCTCAAGTGTCTTGATAAAGTTATTATCAGTGAAATTTTCACCTATTTTTGTAATGCTTCGATCTAAAAAAAGATTATTTTTGATGCACTTGGCCGGGATCAACGGATATATGGAATCTGTATCAGATATATGTTGTTTAAAAAGCTCATGACACCGCATATTTCTTTTATCATGATTCCCGATAAGAGAAATAACATTTTCACATTTGATATTATTTAAAAAGTGACCTGCCTCATTATATTCACTTTCCAGACCATCAGTTGTGTTATCTCCGGTATTAATAACGATATCAGCGGCGTAAGAATTTAGCTTCTCAAGCAACCTTTCATCGTTTCCCTCCCAATGTCGAGGTCCAAAATGGATATCTGATATATGCAATATATTCAATTTATTTCCACATTCTGTATTGTTAGAAACACTTGTTACGGTTCAATTGTAGGGTATTGACTGACTAAGTAGCGAATTATATTTGATCGTTTGCCGTCACCAACTCTTATCTGAAATAGCTATTACAGTACAGTATTTTCCGATACTGGCATGAGTCTGAAGGAGAGGGACGTCACAATAGTCCCTCCACCATCAGAATGCCTGAGCACGATTTTTTTCCCGCATGCGCACCCATACGTAGATTGTTGCAAAGATGACCGTCGCGATCATGAAGAGAATACCGATCACATTAATCTCGGGACTCAATCCGAAACGCATCCGCGAACCAATTTCGGTCACCAACGTGTAATCACCTCCAATCGAAAAAATCGTCGTATTGTAATTGTCAATGGATTGCAGGAATGCGATAACCGCGGCAGTGAATATCGTCGGTCTCAGAAAAGGGACAGTAATCCGTCGAAAGGCACGTGCATGTGTCGCTCCAAGATCCATGGCCGCCTCTTCCAGACTCCGATCATGGCGCTGCAACCGTGCCATGAACATGAGCATGGCGTATGACGAGATGAAGGTCGCCTGAGCAATGGCGGCCGTAATCAGCCCTCCCGGAAGACCCAATTTGCGCCAGAATATCAGAGTCGAAATGCCGAGAATGATGCCCGGGGTCAGTAGCGGTGATACCATGATCCCATACAGCAGGCCGTTGAATCGAGACTCCATCCGCGTCAGCAAAAAGGCCCCTGCCAGCCCAAGCGGTAACGCCACTGCAATCACGATCATCGCGATGAACAGTGAGTTCATGAGGCCGACCCACATCCTGGAGTCAGTAGCGAGAACGTGGAACCACTTGAGAGTAAAACCATTCCATACGGTTACCGACGGTTGATCGAAATCATTGAACGCTGCTGCAACCATAATCAGCAGTGGCAGGAACATGTACAGGAAAAATATGATCAGATAAAGATTGAGAACCACTTGACTGGATCTTCTGGATAACAATGGGGAAACGCGAGTCAACGCGAAACGTCCTTGATCGACACGCCGAAGATGCGCATCATCACGAAGATAAACAAGGTGCAGGCGATCAGCAATGTGAAGGCATACGCGGCGCCGGTATTCCAGTTATTGGACTCGAAAAACTTATTGTAAATCAACTGGGTGAACCATGGCGGCGAGGTGCCACGAGTCATGACATAGGGAACCGAGTAGGAACCGGCAGCGAGCATGAAGGTCATAATGCTGCCGACCGCAATCCCGGGTTTGGCGTGCGGCAGCACAATATGCCAGTGGATCTTCCACATCGGGGCACCGAGATCCCGGGCCGCTTCTACCACGCTCGTATCTAGGGTTTCCACTGTATTATAAATCGGGAATACCATAAACAGGATATACGCATATACCATCGCCACAAACACGCCAGCGCCACTATCCAGAAACGCGATCGGCTCGATGCCGACGCGCTGCAGGAGGAAATTGGCGACTCCGTTATGGTTGAGAATCATCAACCACGCGAAAATCCGCAACAGTTCATTGATCGAATAGGGAATCACGAGCCCCAGCAGAATGATAGCCGCCTTGCTCGGGGTGGCCAGCTTCGCCACGGTGTAGGCAATCGGATAGCACACCACAAGCGCAATTAGTGTGACCGCAAGTGAGGCCAAGATGGTCTTGATAAAGATCGCGAAGTGACCACCCCCCATGATCAGGTAGTTACGCATTGAATAAATCTTTTTGGGTTTAACCTCTTGCTTCTCAAGTTGCTGGATCGTTGCCATCAGCCCCGTGATTTTTGCAGACAAGGCACTGACTTTCTGAGTCTGCTCCGGAGTCGCGGTGGCAGCTTCGGCAGCACTTTTGTCCAGACCCAGCGTGTCGACTTGATTGTAAAGGTCATCAACGCGAGCAGACAAAGCGGCATCATCTCCGCCCCAGCGCCAATGCCAGAAGGATTGCTCAACCATTATTAACTGCGGTGCGACGATCATGACCACCACCCAAATCGAACACAGCATCACAATCAGCGCCGTCATGAATGGTCCAAATGAGCGGATCAGGCTATTCATCAGCGAGTTCCCCGACGGCCATGACAAATCCATCTTCGGGAGAAAAGCTGAGTATAGCGTTCGAGGTCGCATCAAGTCCCGACGCGCCTGCGTTGGTCAGGTGGACGATGAATTCCTCGTTGTTCTGCTCGAAGAACAGATTGACGAATGAACCCTCCAAGTCGCGGCGCGCGAAAGCGACGGGGAAGCGATTTTCGGATTCTGCTTCCGGATCCGAGATACGCATGCTTTCCGGTCGCACGAAGAGCATGGCTTCGGTATCCCGAACTAATCGACCCTGGTTACGACCCCGGAAACGCCCTTGCGGTGTGCTGAGCACCGCGAAATCGTTATCTGCCTCATCGACTCGGCCCCGCAGGATATTGCTTTCGCCGACAAAACTCGCCACGAAGGGGGTCACCGGGTTCGCATAAATGCGATCACCGGTATCTACCTGCTGGATCACGCCATCCTTCATCACCGCGATGCGGTCCGACATGGTCAGCGCTTCACCCTGATCATGGGTGATGTAGATGAATGTGACACCCGTCTTGCGTTGGATTCTCTTGAGTTCAGCGCGCATATGCTGGCGCAGCTTCAAATCAAGCGCTGAAAGGGGCTCATCAAGAAGCAGAACGGCCGGCTCCACAGCCAAGGCACGCGCGACTGCGACTCTCTGCCTTTGTCCTCCGGACAGTTCGGACGGAAACTTGTCGGCCTGGTCGGACAGCGCCACCAGATCAATGAGCTCATGTGCGCGCTGGCGTCTATCCGCCTTCGGCCAATTATGCATTTCCAAACCAAAGGCGACGTTCTGCCAGACCTTCATCAGTGGGAAAAGCGCCAGATTCTGGAAGATCAGTGCCGTAGGCCGCAGATGCGGACCCACACCGGTCATCTCCTCGTCACCAATCAAGACACGGCCCGTAGTGGTTTCGAGAAAGCCCGAGACCGTGCGCAGTATCGTGGTTTTGCCACAGCCCGACGGCCCGAGAATCGAAAAGAACTCCCCCGCCTGGATGTGCAGGTCAGTTGGATGGATGGCCGTAAAATCCCCGAATTTTATCGAGACATTTTCAAGTACAACATCTTTTCCGTGCATCGCCATACGTGCCTACAATAACCCTGAACCGCTACTCGTGCGTAGGAACATCATCACTAACCTCTTGATTTATTGTTGATGAGTCCGATGGGCGGTCAACCCATAATGCCAGGAAGACGGCCGTGCGCCTGCAAGATCGCGCATAAGCATATGGCATTCGCTTCTGTCGAGAGTCGCAGCCAGAGTACAAGAATATGTAGGGATCCTTGTGTTGTGGGAAGCTGAATCTTGATCTATTTTTCCGATCCGTCGGGACAAATACCGGTGACTTTCTATGTCTGATGACCACCTGTGACCCACTGCGTCGGAGCATGAACAAGAATGGGACGTAGTCGCGATTTGACTACGTCCCTCAGCCAAAACTCAGGCGTTAGTCAGTTTTTCCACGTATTCCTGACGTACTCCGGTGAACCAGGATGTGCTCATCGGCCACCACCACAGATTCTTGATCGCATCCCCGGGGTAGGCTATCTTGAATGCGGCTTTGTTGGCGTCCGAAAGGTATTTATCACTGCCTTGGGCGACTGAGTTGTAACCAGTGTTGTTCGCGAACATACCGCCGATCTCCGCGGTGAGCAGGAAGTTGATGAGCTCATAGGCCTGATCCAGGTTCGTGGCCCCGGAAGGGATGCCCATCGTATCCATCCAGGCGAGTGCACCTTCCTTCGGAACGGTGTATTGCCACTTCTTGTCCACATCGATATGCAGCTTGATGCCCGTGGTATCCCAGGTCTGACCAATCGTGCAGCCGCCATCAGTGAACGCCGCCGTGGCTTCTGTTGCATTGTTCCAGAAGGCACCGACGTTCTTCTTGTGCTCTATCGCAAACTTGAGGCAGACATCAAGGACTCGGCGCATGTCGGCCTCGCTCTTGTACATATCCATGCCACGGTTCGTTGAAACCTTGCCGGTCGAATCAAGATAGATAGCAAGGGAAATGAGAATCGACTTTTGACGTGCGGCGACCTTGCCTGCCAGACCATCTTTCCATAGATCACCATACGACAGCTCGCCTGGAGCAAAGGTGAACACGCTGCTATCATAAGTGATCCCTTCGGTCCCCCAATCGAAAGGAATCAAATAGCGGGTACCACGCTTGACCGCACCCAGACTAATCGAACTGCGCCACACACTCGGCAAGATTCGCTCGACCTTCACCCGTGACTCGTCGATAGGTTGCAGAAGATTGTCCTTGTCGTATTCCGGGCGTGTATCTACTGACGGAAAAATGATGTCGAAGCCCTTGCCACCGGCAGCACGCAGCTTGTTCTGAGCTTCTTCATTCGAACCGAAGGTTGAGAGATTGATCTTGATCCCGGTCTTTTTCTTAAACGCGTCGATCATGTTCGGTTTGACGTAGTCTCCCCATGCGAAGACGTTGACTTCGCCTGAAGAAGCCAGCGCGCCGCGTGAGATGAATGGCCCCATCGCCATCAAGGTGCCAGCCGCCGCCGCACCCTTCAGAATTCGGCGTCGGGAAACGGCAGTATCACTGCTCGTTTTTTGTGAGGAATCCAGTTTTTTCATAAAAAATCTCCAACCTAGCTGACTTGAAACAGTCTGTCTCAAGAAATTATTGTATTTACCTGCTGTTGTGCTTCACATGCCAAGCTTGTAGCTTGGGTACGCGGTGGAGTATAGAAACCTTTTTCCGCGAAAGTCAATAGTTATTGTGGTGACAATCTCTTAGCCCATCATTTGATCATTTGTCACTGAATCCTAACCCATCTTTGTCACTACACCCTATGGACTCCAGCTTGCGATCAGCATGGCCTCGTTTAGTTTGCGGTCGTCGGTTTGACCCGCGGTCACTATCGCCGTATTTTTGAAACCGGACCATCACGAAGTTGAAACCGAGCGCATTCCACCGGTGTTATTACGATTTTTGATCAGCTGGTCCAGCCAGTTCGGGTCCATCTCCGGAACAGAAGACAACAACAATTCCGTGTATTCGTGATGGGGAGGGCTGAAGATTTCTTCACGCGGCCCTTGCTCGACAATACGACCTTGCAGCATAACAATCACATCATCGGCAATCGCTCGCACGGTAGCCAGGTCATGCGTGATAAATAAATAGGCCAGATTCAATTCCCGTTGCAAACGATCGAGCAGCTTTAAAATCCCTTCGGCGACAATCTGATCCAAAGCGGAAGTGACTTCATCACAGATGATGAACTCCGGCTCCGCAGCCAGCGCCCGGGCAATACAGACCCGCTGTTTCTGACCACCGGACAGTTCTCCTGGATAACGGTCGATAAAGGTGTCCGGATCCATCTCGATCAAATCCAGCAATTCACGAATCCGGTTTTCCTTTTGTGTCCCTGTCATACCCAGATAAAACCGCAAAGGACGACCGATAATATCGCGGATTCTCTGTTTGGGATTCACTGCAGTATCCGCCATCTGATAGATCATCTGGGCATGGCGCAACTGCTCCCGGGTCCTCCTTCTATAATCTCCCGGTAACGGACTTGCGTTCACCAATACCTGCCCGGCAACAGGGGGCAGCAACCCGGTAATCACCCTGGCAGCGGTACTCTTGCCGCTGCCCGACTCACCCACCACTGCAACCGTTTGCCCAGCCCGAATAACAAAGCTGATATCGTGCAGAACAGTCAGTGCGCCATACGCGGCTGTAACGTGATCGACCTCAATCAATGGCTGCTCGTTATTCGCTGTTATTGCCGCAGACTTACGAAATGAGCGTACCGCCCACAGGGTCTTGGTGTAGTCCTGCTGTGGAGCGGACACCATACGCTGCGTCTGTGCTTCTTCGACCAGCTCACCATAACGCAGCACCATGATCCGATCTGCCATCTGTGCGACCACTGCCAGATCGTGGGTAATGTAGATAGCGGCTGCAGTAAACTGCGAGACAATGTCCCGAATCGTCACCAATACCTCAATCTGGGTGGTGACATCCAGCGCCGTAGTGGGTTCATCAAAAATGATCAGATCCGGGCGGCAGGACAAGGCCATGGCGGTCATGGCACGCTGTAACTGGCCGCCGGAAACCTGATGCGGATAACGAAAACCGATGATTTCCGGTTCCGGTAATTGCAAACGCCCGTACAGATCAATGGCATCGGCCAGAGCCGTAGCGCGATCGTGAATACCGTGTTTTATCGGTATTTCCGTAAACTGGTCAATCAGCTTGTGTGCCGGATTAAACGATCCGGCGGCACTTTGTGCCACATAGGCAATTCGCACACCACGCAGGACACGTCGTTCCTCTTCGCTGGCGCTCGCAAGGTCTATTCCTTTGAAGCGGATCGAGCCACCACTGATCCGGCAACCGGGCCTGGCATAACCCATAGCGGCCAGCCCCACGGTTGATTTGCCGGCACCGGACTCACCGATCAGACCCAGCACTTCGCCACGGTGCAAGGTAATATCGAGCCCCTTGACGATATCCATCCAGCTATCGTCAGCCTGTCCTTCAATACACAAGCCACGTATTTTCAGCAGGGTTTCGTCCTGCTGTGGAGCCGCTTGGGCAGTATCCGGTTTACTGCCCATCACGCAATCCGCTGGTCTTTTGCAGGAACCAGTCAACAATAAAATTCACCCCAACGGTAAGAATAGCGATCGCGGCTGCCGGCAGTAAGGGGGTAATATCTTCATAGGTGATCAGGGTTGCATTATCCCGCACCATGCTACCCCAGTCGGCCGTGGGTGGTTGAATTCCCAAACCCAAAAAACTCAATGATGCAATGGTCAGGAACACGAAACAGAAACGTAGGCCAAATTCCGCAACCAGGGGTGAGAGAATATTTGGCAGAACTTCACGGAACGTAATCCAGGGGATTTTTTCCCCTCGCAAACGCGCCGCCTCAACATAATCCATGACCACAACATTAAGACTCACTGCACGAGTCAGTCGAAATACCCGGGTCGAATCCAGGACCGCGATAATCACAATCAGGATCGGGATCGAAGTACCAAAAATAGTCAGTAGCAGTAGCGAGAAGATCAGTGCCGGGATGGCCATCAAAATATCGACGATACGACTAAAGACCTGATCCATCCAGCCACTGTAGATTGCGGCCAGTATGCCGCTGACCCCGCCAATAAGAAACGCCAGACAGGTCGTCACAAAAGCGATACCAACGGTATTTCGAGCCCCAAACAAGAGCCGTGTCAACATATCACGACCCAGATTGTCGGTTCCCAGCAAAAATTTCGCACCCCATGGTTCGAATTCGCTGCCAACCACCTCAGACTCCCCATAGGGCGTTAATACGGGTGCAAACAGGGCCACGAACACATAGAGCAACACGATCCCCATACCCATTTTAGCGGTGAAAGGGGCTTTTTTTAGCGCTATCCAGAACTGCCGGGCTTTGCTTGGCCGCTGTCGTGACGCAATATCATCAGTAGTTCGCGCCATTGTTGTATGATCCGTATCAGTCATCTTGAATGGTCTTACCTGGCATGTAAGAGGCGCGGGTTGGTGACAATGGAAATGATGTCTGCAGCCATATTGAGCAGTACATAGGTCGCAGCAAAGATCATGCTACAGGCCTGAACAACCGGGATATCCCGCTTTTGCACGCTATCGACGATCAACTGCCCGAGGCCGGGATAGACAAACACCACCTCGACCACCACCACCCCTACGATCAAATAGGCCAGGTTGATGACGACGACATTTGCGATCGGCGCCCAGGCATTCGGCAAGGCATGGTGCAGAATGATATGTGATCGTGTCATGCCCTTAAGCTTGGCCATTTCAATATAGGGGCTGGCCAGTAGATTGATGATAGCAGCGCGAGTCATCCGCATCATGTGTGCCAGCACTACCAAGGTCAGGGTCAGGGCCGGCAACAACACGTGATAGAGACGATCCCCGAACGCGGTATCTGGGGAAACATTGGATAAGCTGGGAAACCAATGCAGCTTGACCGAGAAAAACAGAATCAGAATATAGGCGATAAAAAATTCCGGAAAAGAAATTGAAATCAGGGTTGAAGCATTGATCAGACGATCGTACAGACTGTTGCGATACAGTGCGGCCAGAATACCCAGTATCAGGGCCAGCGGTACCGCAATAATGGCCGTGACGCCGGCCAGAAAAAACGTATTGCCCAGACGCACCCCGATCAGTTCGGAGATCGGCCGTTTATTGGCCAGTGAAGTCCCAAAGTCACCCTGCACCATCCCTGCCAGCCAATGCAGGTAGCGGGTGTGTGCAGGTAGGTTCAGTCCCAACTCGTCACGACACACCGCTACCGTCTCCGGGGTGGCTGCCTGCCCCTGGATCTCTTGACACAGATCCCCGGGCAATAGCGATACCCCAAGAAAAATGATCAGCGACACGGCGAACAGCACCAACAGGCCCAGCGCCAGGCGCTGGGCCACGAGATGGAGAATTTTTACCACGCTTTACGCGCTTGTATCCTGTTTCAGGCCTTGAACCACCAACGCTCCAAAGCACGGTTACCATCCATACCCCAGTTGGCACCCATTGGGCCATGTGCAACCTTGGTATTGGTGCCGAATACGTAGTTATTGAACATAGGCACCAACACGCCGCCATCGTCACGCACCAGCGACTGCATTTCCGTATACATGGCGCGACGTTTACTATCGTCAAGTTCGGCACGGGCCTGGATGAGCAACACGTTGAAACGCTTATTGTGCCAATGCGTGTCATTCCACTTGGCGCCCTCGGCATAGGCTGTTGAGAACATCCAGTCTTCGGTTGGTCGGCCGCCCCAGTACACCGCACACCAGGGTTTTTTCATCCACACATTGGACCAATAACCGTCATTCGGCTCTCTGATGACGTTAATATCGATGCCCACCTTGGCGGCCTGCTCTTTATAGAGTATGGCAGCATCCACGGCACCGGTGAAAGCCGCATCTGCCGCACTCAAATCTACCTTGAGTTTGCTTAGACCCGCTTTTTTGAGGTGGAATTTAACCTTGTCAGGATCATAGTCACGCTGTGGCAGGTCCGCATGATAGCGATTGGATTGGCCGATGGGATGATCATTGCCCAGTACTCCATGACCACGCAGTACATTCTGCAACAGGGCCTTACGATCCACGGCATATTTTAATGCCAGGCGGACGTGATTATTATCGAACGGTGCAACATCCGTGAGCATGGCAAATGTGTAGTGTGCCGTACCACTGGTTTCCTCAATCTTGACATTCTTGTTGCGTTTCAACAAATGCAGTGTCTTGATATCGAGACGATCGATGGCATCCACTTCACCGGTGGTCAAAGCATTAGTCCGGGCAGCAACATCAGCAATGGTCAACACTTCAGCCGAATCAAAATGACCATAATCCGAACGCCAGTAATTAGCATGCCGTTTAAGCTTGGCATTGACCCCCGGTTCATAGCTTTGCACCACAAATGGGCCACAACCCACACCGGATTTGGCATCGATTTTGCCATCTTTATTCGCTGGCTGAATGGCCAGATGGTAATCATTAAGAACAAACGGGAAATCGGCATTGCCACTCTTCATGGTCACCACCAATACGTTCTTGCCATCAGCCTTAAGATCAATAATGCCATCGACAATCGCCTTGGCACCCGACTTGGTTTTGTCACCACGATGATGATTCAGGGATGCGATCACGTCGTTGGCATCCATGGTTTTGCCATTATGAAATTCCACATCTTTACGCAACGTAAACGTCCAGACTTTGGCATCTGGTGAGGCTTCCCAGCTTTCAGCCAGCTCGGGTCCAAGCTGACCATTGGGCAGGATTTCGGTGAGGTGGTTATTGGTGCCATAACCAAAGGTTAGTTGGGTAAAGCCATTTTCCCAAGATGCCGGATCCTGCGAATCGGTGGTAGAGCCGTGGCCCATACCGACCCGGAAGTGGCCACCTTTTTTCGGCGCAGCCGCAGCGGTGCCGCTAAACAGACCGGCTGGTAGAGCCATGGCTACACCCAGTGCCGAGGCGCGGGTTAAAAATTCACACCGCGAGATCTTACCACTGGCCATTTGTTGTTGCAGTTTCTCATATTCAGTCATCTTCAAATGCTCCTCAATGGGGTTAATCAAATAGGGTGATGAACATCGACAGTGGTCGCCAACCATGTCTGCCGGTTGCGAATTTCGTGGTACTTTTTTCATTCCGCGGGCCAGGAAGGGCCACCTCACCACATGCCACCCAACTTATTCCACTTTCGCACAAGCAACTGACCGGATATTTATCCGGAAAACTTCACCGCAGATCAACACACCTATGAAACCCGAGGCAGTAAAGACATCAGCTCACCATGCCTTTCGCTACTTATCTGTTGCGTAATACATCTTACCTTTGTATGGTCGCGGCCTTGAGTTAAACACAAGGCCAACTGAACTGTCAATGTTATCCAAAAAGCCTCGCCACATAGTGGGCAGACATAAAGGCAACAATCCCCCTATGGGTGTTGTAGCGCTTGGTATCGACCCGTTTTCTGTTGAGTCGTCGATTGCATTGTGGGCAAACAGACTGCTGTTGGTCCAGAAAATGCCATGGTAGGCACGCTGGGCAGTTTATTCCAGCATTAGCATAGCGGAGGTTAAGGCGAATGTTCAGCACTCTTTTTCTTGGTGGGACTAACGCATAATGCTCCCTGCTAACTTGCAGAAACGCTACCGCAATATCATGACCCGTGGTGCCCATGAGCTGCCACCGATACCGCCAAAGCCCAGCGGCAAACGGGGCAAGATCGCTAAGTCGGACGCCCACAATCTGCATGAGAGGATGAAAAAATACGAAGCGGCCATTCTGCTTTTTGCCAAAGATCCAGAGGTGGCATTTACCAACAACCGAGCTGAGCAGGATTTGAGGATGGCGAAAGTCAAACAGAAAGTCTCGGGATGTTTTAGAACCCAGATTTATGCACAGGCGTATTGCCGTATATCCAGTTATTTACAAACCATGGCCAACAAAGGCTACAACCCGCTCGTTGCCATACAGATGGCTCTCGCCGGTGACTTCGATTATGGGGGTGAGTAGATACATCGCAAGATACGCAAAGAATGAAGTCGCTTTTCTCAGTCAATGGGCGGGAGCTCAGCGACCGCTCGGCCTCTCACTGTAAGATCATCGAAATCCCATCGCACCAGTTTACGACGATCATCAAGAGATATCTTGTCTTCAGGTTTGAGGTGAGATTCCTCAACTTCGATTCCATCGCAATCAGCTAAGGCTGTTTCGATGTCGTTGAGTAGCTGTTGGGCATCTTCCCGGCGATCTGACAGAGCATAGTCATCAACTCGCATGGAGCCGTACAAGATTATTTCATAAGGGCTATCTTCAGGAAGCTCCTCCTGGACAACGACAATATATATGGCAGTAAGGAGATCACCTAACTTTTTCAGCTTTTTTCGCAATCCATCTGTAGCAGCTCTGCTGCGCTCGACGAACTCATCTGGGAAAGCTGAACGTACGTACCTTCGGGCAAGCCAGAGTGCCAAAGCACGGATACCATCGTGGTCGAGCACTCGAGCATTGTCAGGACTTTGGGTAGCAAGATACTTCCGGGGAATGTTGGTACGGTCGTAAATGGAGAACTCGCAAACGCACTTCCCGACGGGCAAGTTGCATTCTAATTGGTGGAATCGGGGATTCTTGCCCCAAGCTCGATGTCCGTCCGATTCCTTGGGAAGAAGAACCTTGGACTTCAGTAGTTCGACCGAAGGTTCGATTTCGAAGCTGCGGTTCGTAACATCACAGTCATGCGAAATCACGATGTAGAACTCATTTTCCGCAATAGCCTGAAGGCTCTGATTCGCGACAAGCACTTCAACGAGGGATTTCGGTAATATGCAACCTTGACGCCAACCATTTTGCCGTATTTGATCTACTTCTTCATCGTGCATGAGTACTTAGTCAGCGTCTATCCGCTTCCCTGTCTCCAGGTCAATGTCATCTTGGCTGTCACCGACACGACTAAGGTCGATATTGTGTTTGCGAGCGAGTTCGCGAACGCTTGTGGAATGCGTTGGAGGGGCAGACTTAGCAGCTTGAACCATCATCCGAAGTCGATTGTGGATAGTCGAAGTTGGAATCGGCACATCTCGCAGCAGGTCGAAAAGTGAGTGACCTTCGGTATCGACATGATGAAGGGCCTTACCAAGCGGCGTACTTATCAGCTTATTCCATTGCTCTGCGAAACGGTATATGGAGTGAAGACGTTGGCGGTTGGCAGGTTGAGGAGTATTCTGGTCCTTGATCCAAGAATACATGGTGGGGCGCTCGACCCCGACGGCCTCAGCGAGCTCCTTCATCTGGAGAGAGAGAGCACTGCGAATCGTAGCTATTTGTGTCTTGAAAGAGGGAAACTCGGAACGCTCATCTTGAACTGGCTGGTTGGAGCGGCTCTCTGCCGTGGTGACAATGTGGAAAACATTGTTACCAGTATGCTCTCGCACGGCATGGAGCGGGTAATTGAGCCACTCGGTCTGTGCAATGAGCAGGCGGATTTGATCCCAAGTTGCGAGATCGGCTGATAACGGCACCCCAATGTCTGTACGATCGACGAGCACAATGGCAAGGGCTACGCCTGGATTTGTGGAGCGAGAGTCGGCGTAATATTCCGGTGGACCGAATATTCTGTTTCGCTCTTCAGTGGCAGGCATCATCAAGCCTCTCTTTTCCAAAACTCGATGGCTTCTTCAGTTACTGCAGCTTCAAACGCTTTACTTGAGAATTCGTGAAGGTCCCAGAGTTTTTGAATGAGATCCTCGGGGTGAAAATCAAACTCCCCTTTGCTAATGTGGTCGATATCAAGGATGCGATAAAGCTCGTCTTTGAGGTCGTCAGGGTTGGTTTTGAATCGGAGATGCGTAGAAACGAGGTCGGGTGGCACCATGTTTGGACCGGTGTTCTCAAAGGAGCGAACGAAAAGGTCGCCTTGCTCTGTGTGTGCCTGAGTGCTGAACTGGTTGCGTAAACTACTTGCACCGAGGTCCTCTTGCGAGAGACCGCGAACGTTTTCCCGAAGAAACTCACATGCAGCCTTATTCTCGGTTGGCCGAATAAGGTCAACGTAACGAAGCCCGAGTTGCTCGACAAATTCCGTGGTGGTAGCGTCGGCAATTAGTTTCAATACAGGAGAGAAACGCTCCGTGAATGTTTCGAAGACGTCATAGTCGCTCGTCTCGTAAACAACAAAGTTGGAGGAAAGGATAACGGCTTCGTGACGACTGCGGGAGACAAAAACCCAGCGCTTGTCACGCTCAGCCTTGAGCTCATTGCCACTGAAGGTGACCTGTTGAATGTCTTCTTTGTTGTATCGAGGGAAGTCCTGTTTCCGAAGCGCCTCTTGGATGTCCGGCACGCGGTCTTCCATCTTAAGCACGGCTGGAAATCGAACTTGAGAAAGAACGAAGGCCAGGGGTGAGCGTTCCAGTTTGAGCGCAGGTTCTTTGCGTGGCATGGTTTAGGCAGTCCTCTGAGTGACGTTCCTCCACGATATTACATGAAATCTAACACGTAGTCCACTTCTTTAATCAGTAGATCTTACACGATATCTTACACCCATTGATGGTCCAATCTGCCGCAGCCTTTGAGCAATCGGCTGATCCGCTTGGCAACTTTCTACCATCCTGAGTTTTATGAGGCACAGGCCATAGGATAGTACACTAGCCATTCATCCAAATCATTCTGCAGTGATTCCAGATCGTTTTAAACCTTCTTTCGGAAGGCAATCTGGTAAAACTCCTGCAGGATAGTCTTGTGGAAACGCTCGCAGATTCCGATGGTTTGCTGTGACCTGGCTTTGGCTGGGCATAGTGACATTGGGAAGAAAAAGGAGGTGTCTATGAAACATAATATATTCTACGTCGGTCTTGATGTCGACGATACACAGTACCACGGCTCGGCCCTGGACAAAAACTCCGGTGAAGTTATTGATTTTAAATGTCGGCCGACGTTGAAGGGTCTACTCAGCCAGCCAGAGAAACTCAGCAATTATTTTCCGGGGCGCACACTCACCCTGTGTTATGAGGCAACCTATATCGGCTATACGCTGCAAAGGGATTTAGCGTGTCAGCGATGGCGTGAAAATGCATCAGAACTGCCGGTTTATAATTGTTGGTCAAAAAAACGGGGTGTCGCAGCCGGCTTGGTGGTG
>ENA-ORDP01000462-ORDP01000462.1-marine-sediment-metagenome-genome-assembly--contig:-NODE-462-length-26575-cov-7.499020_pt1 | contig 26575 bp, 25 predicted proteins | sample MGYA00248627_ERZ508539 | MGnify/ENA primary metagenome ERZ508539 (study PRJEB26208, sample SAMN05571518) | marine sediment metagenome | biome: deep sea; feature: Hydrothermal vent; material... | reverse complement strand
CAGTACCCCCTTGAGGGGTATAAGTACCTTCACGAAATAATTTTCTACAAAATGCACAGAAAATCATTTCTAAGGGACTAAAGAACCATCCTGCGTCCACCTCCGAGGGCGCAGGATGAAATTTTTTTCCCGCTCCCGTATAGTTGGATCTAAAAAAGGGGGGGGTGGGTATGCGTACGATCATGGTGTTAAACGCCAAGGGTGGTTGTGGCAAGAGTACCATTTCGACCAATCTGGCGAGTTATTTTGCTTTTGAGCGGGAGCAGAAAGTCGTCATGATTGACTTTGACCCGCAGGGTTCCAGCATGGCCTGGCTCAAAGTCCGGGGCGCTCGTGAACCCCGGATTCAGGGGTTGCCCGCCTGGGAAAAAAGCGTGCGTATTCCGAAGTCGGTCGATGTCGTGATACTGGATACCCCCGCCCGCGTGCAGGGCCAGGAGTTGAGTCAGCTAGTGCGCCGGGTCGAAACTATTATTGTCCCTGTTTTGCCCTCGCCTATTGATATGCGTGCAGCGGCTGATTTTATGAAAGCGCTTTTGCTGAACGGCAAAATTTCCCGCAAACAGACCAAGATCGCCGTGGTCGCCAACCGGGTGCGGGAAAATACGCTGATTTATCAATCGCTGCAGGCTTTTCTCAAGTCGTTGAAAATTCCTTTTCTCACCAGTCTGCGGGACACACAGAGCTACATTCACGCGGAGGAACGGGGTATCGGCATTTTCGAAATGGCGCCTTCAGTCGTGTGGCAGGATCTGGAGCAGTGGCAACCGCTGTTGCGCTGGCTGCGAAGCAAACGCAGTTTTCCCGACTAAACAGCCCCGTATGCCAGGAGCCTGTTTTGTCGCCACGGCTGGACGATTCGCCGACCGGTATCGTTACAGCCAGGGATAAAAACACGGGTAAAGTCTTTCACTTGCGCGGCCATTGGGTAATAATGTTCCGTCTGTCTAATAGTTGAGTGATTTCATGAGTTATTCTGTCAAAATTGAACCCAGTGGCCACCATTTTACGGTTGAGCAGGACGAATCAATCCTCGATGCCGGTTTGCGTCAGGGGGTGACCCTGCCTTATGGCTGCCGCGATGGCGCCTGCGGCGCCTGTCTTGGAAAACTTAAATCCGGCCAGGTAAGCTACCCGGACGGCCCACCGGTTGCGCTTTCGGAAGAAGATGAAAAGCAGAACATGGCGATCTTCTGTCAGGCCCACGCGCAAAGCAACCTGATCATCGAATCCGATGAGGTTGAAAACAGTCGTGATATACAGATTAAAACCCTGCCTTGTCGCATCAGTGAACTCAGGCGTCTAAATCATGATGTGATGCTGGTGACGCTCAAGCTGCCGGAGACTGAGCGCATGCAGTTTATGGCCGGACAGTATATCGACTTTCTACTTGAGGATGGCCGCAAACGCGCCTTCTCGCTGGCCAACGCGCCCCATGAAGACAAGGATCTGGAGTTGCATATTCGTCATGTGGAAAATGGCCGCTTTACCGGACAGGTATTCGGATCTCTCAAGGTCAAAGATATGATGCGCATCGAGGGACCCTATGGTCAGTTTTTCCTGCGCGAGGACTCTGATCGCCCGATCATTTTCATGGCGGGCGGAACCGGTTTTGCACCGATCAAGGGTATTATCGAACATGCCCTGGCAGCGGGCATTGCCCGGCCGATGCATCTGTACTGGGGTGTCCGCAAGCGTGAAGATCTGTATATGCACGAGCTGGCGCAGCAGTGGTCCGATGAGCACTCCAACATCGAATACCGCCCTGTTCTTTCCGAGGCGGCAGATGATGACTGGATGGGGCTGCGCGGTCATGTGCATAGCGCCATCATAGCGGACTTTCCTGATTTAAGCGGCTACGAGATTTACGCATCCGGGCCGCCAGTCATGGTCTATGCGGGCCGGGATTCTTTCGCCGGTCAGGGGCTGGATCCGGGACATTATTATTCCGATGCTTTTGAGCTACCAAACGATTAAAGGATAAATCCAGGTGCCTGTTTTACAGGGGACAGGGCTGGCGGATTAGCTGAAGATCCGGCCATAAAGGTTCCGCCGGTTTTGCCGACATATACAACACAATATTTAGCGTGCCAATGACCAGACTGTTTGTGCTTTGTGGTAGACCGAGGTGACCGGATATGAGCAGCATGTTTCAGACAAACGGTAAAAGCAAATGACAGGGAATGCGCGTATGCCGGCGGGCGACAGCCTCAGAATTCTGCTGGTTGAGCAGAATCCGGTTGAATCAAAATTGTTGCAGGAACTGCTGCAGGATCCGCAACAGCAGACGATGGAGATCTGCGCTTTAACCACCCTCCATGACGCCATCGCACAGATCAAACAACAGTCTTTTGATATCGCCCTTATCGACGCCGTATCCCGTGACATTCAGCATCTGGGACTGTTTCATGCGATCAAGGACAAAGCAGGTGATCTCCCGATTATTATTCTGATCGATATGCTGGATAAGGATCTGCTGCGCAAAGCCATGGATGAAGGTGTGCAGGATTACATGCTCAAACGGGAAGTAGACAGCCACAATCTGTTGGCGACCATTCGTCATGTCGTCTTGCGCGCACAGTTGAAACAGCTCCCCCTCAGACCGAGTCTGGCGGCGGCCGTCAGTAAAACACGGACAAAAGAGGGGGTTGATGAATTAACCGGCTTGCCGGAGCAGAGACTGTTTGTTGAATGCCTGGAATATGAGGTCAAACGAGCACGCCGCTATTCCCTGCTCATGGCGTTGATGTTCATCCATGTCGATGGTCTGGAAGCCGTATCTGCGCAAGCGGGCGAGGAGGCGGTTGACGCCATCCTGCTGGTGTATTCTGAACGTCTGAAAAACATCCTGCGCGCCAGCGATACCAGTGGACGCTACGCTGAAAACGAATTTTCCTGCATCCTCAACGATCTCTCTGTCGAATCGGATGTGCATATTATTATCAGCAAGGTTGAAACCACCCTGTCCGCTCCGGTAAATTTTCGTTCACAGCGACTACAGACGAGTGCCAGGATAGGTTTGGCGCTTTATCCCGGCGACAGCGATGATGCGCAGGGGCTGATTCAGTGTGCGAATACGGCGCTGGGCAGCGCCCGGCAGGAAACGGGCAGTAATTCTAAAATTTTTAATTCACGGCTCAGAGCGCAGGATCTTGAGCGCTTCAAGGTGGCGGATGCCGTGCGTTTTGCGCTGGAGAAAAATGAACTGCAGTTGTATCTGCAACCGGTGCTGGAGTTGACGCAGAAAAATGTGATCGCAGCCGAAGCCATGCTGCATTGGGATCATCCTGATTATACTGAAATCAGCAGCCGGGATATTCTGTTTCTGGCCGAATTAGCCGGTCTGGTTCAGCCGGTTGCGGAATGGTTTCTGCGTCAGGCCTGTTTGCAGCACAGGCGCATGCAGCAAGAACAAATGGATCTGAAAATCCGGCTGCATATGCCCTCAGGCATTTTTCGTAATTCGGGTTGCCCTGCATTACTGAGAACGATCCTGACGGAAACCGGCATGGCGGCAGAAAATCTGCAACTGGCGGTGCCGGTGAGCGCCATCATACAATCGCCGGAAAATGCGCACGCCATTCTTGAACAGCTTGACGGTATTGGCGTCAGCATTCTGCTGGATGATTTTGGTGGCAATCGTTCATCTATGCAGATTCTCAGGGATTACCTGATCAAAGGTCTGATTATTGAACCTCATATTATCAGCCGGATTAACAGTCATCAGGATACCAGCGAAATCATTAAAACCATCATTGGCCTGTGTCAGGCTCTGCGTCTGGATCTGGTGGCGAAAGGCGTCGATTCTGCGGCTCAGGAAAAACTGCTGGGCGCCTGGCGTTGCCCTGCGGTGCAGGGTGGATATTATGCCAGATCTGTGGCGGCCGATGACTTTTTCAGCTTGCCGCTGTGGGTCGATACGGCCGGGGATGGGACCGACGAAGAGCAAATTAACCGGGATGAGCAACAGGGTACCGCGCAAGCTATCCGGGATTCGCTGGTGACGCTCAACAGTTTGCCACCCATGTCCGGGACAACCCGGCAGTTACTCAACGTACGCAACCACCCGGATGCTGACGTGGGTGAGTTGGAGGCCATCATTGAACAGGATCCGGCGATTTCGGCACAGATCATCCGTTACGCCAATGCCCCGTTTTTTGGCAACCAGGGGCAGATCAACACGATCAAAGAGGCGGTTATGACGGCTCTGGGGTTTGAGGGCGCGCTGAACATGGCGCTGGGGATCGCCGTGCTGGGCAACCTGCGGGATAGTAGCAAGCCCTGCCCCGATCTGCGTCTTTTCTGGCGTCATGCCGTGTATGCCGCTGCGCTCTCACAGGCTATTGCCAGCGAAGTGGGAACGCGGGATGTGACGCCGGGGACGGCCTGGCTGGCGGGGCTGTTGCAGAACATCGGTTATCTGGTGCTGCGCCAGAACTTTCAGTCTGAACTGAAAAAAATAAAAAGAAGCCAGCAGCCGGATTTGCTGATCACCGATGGGGAGGAGCGTGTACTGGGTATCAGCCACGCGGAAGTGGGCCTGCATATTTTGCGTGCCTGGCATTTCCCTGAGGAAATTGTTACCGCTGTATTCGAGCACCATAATGTGGCTTATGTCGGCAACCATGCCGTCTACGCGAATATCGTGCTGATTGCCAACCGCATGCTGGCGCAACAGAGCATCGGAGACGAAACACTGGGGCTGGTACCCCCCGGGATTCTGCAAATGCTGTCCCTGAGAGAAGAAAAGCTGGAGAGCATTATGGAGAGCATCATGGGTAGCCGGGATGGACTGGATACCATGGGTAACCATCTGGCGGCCTGATTCAGGCGGCTGGATCATTCAACACCCTTTCTGAATAGTGACGATATTTTTCCCCCTCATTAGCTTGTAGAATCCCCTCTCATGATTTATCCCGATCAATTCGACGTCATCGTTGTTGGCGGCGGCCATGCCGGTACCGAGGCGGCGTTGGCGGCGGCGCGTACCGGTGCGCGCACTCTGCTGTTGACGCATAATCTCGATACGCTGGGGCAGATGAGCTGCAACCCGGCCATCGGCGGCATCGGCAAGGGGCACCTGGTCAGGGAAGTGGATGCGCTGGGAGGTTGCATGGCCCAGGCTATCGACCAGGCGGGTATTCAGTTTCGCATTCTCAACGCCAGCAAGGGTCCGGCGGTGCGCGCCACCCGCGCCCAGGCCGACCGGCTGCTGTATAAACAGGCGGTGCGCAGCAAGCTGGAGAACACGCCGAATCTGGCTCTGTTCCAGCAGGCCGTGGACGATCTCATCGTCGAGCAGGACCAGGTGGTGGGCGTCATTACCCAGATGGGTCTGCGTTTTCATGCCCGTAGCGTGGTGCTGACGGTCGGCACCTTTCTGGGGGGCCGCATTCATATCGGCCTGTCGAATTTTGAAGGCGGGCGCGCCGGTGATCCGCCGGCCAATGCCCTGTCTCGCCGTTTGCGCGAGCTGCCTTTTCGGGTCGAACGGCTCAAGACCGGCACCCCGCCGCGTATCGACGCCCGCACTATCGACTACAGCCAGCTCGAAGCCCAGCCCGGCGATGATCCGCTGCCGGTGTTTTCCTTTATCGGTTCAGTGGCCGATCACCCGCGGCAGGTGTCCTGTCATATCAGCGCTACCTGCGAGCAAACCCATGACATTATTCGCCAGGGTCTGGATCGCTCGCCGATGTACAGTGGCGTCATCGAGGGTGTGGGGCCGCGCTACTGCCCCTCCATCGAAGACAAGGTAGTGCGCTTTGCCGAACGTGATTCACACCAGATTTTTGTCGAGCCGGAAGGTCTGGACAGTAACGAAGTATATCCCAACGGCATTTCCACCAGTCTGCCGTTTGATGTGCAACTGGCTTTTGTGCAGACCCTCAAAGGCTTCGGCCAGGCGCAGATCACCCGTCCCGGCTATGCGATTGAATATGATTTTTTCGACCCGCGGGATCTAAAATCATCGTTGGAAACCCGGCATTTGCACGGCCTGTTTTTCGCCGGCCAGATCAACGGCACCACCGGCTACGAGGAAGCCGCCGCGCAGGGTCTGCTGGCCGGGCTGAATGCGGCGCGTCAGGCCCGTGGCCAGGCGAGCTGGTGCCCGGGTCGGGACGAAGCCTATTTGGGCGTGATGGTGGACGATCTCATTACCCTGGGTACGCGGGAACCCTACCGCATGTTTACCAGCCGGGCCGAATACCGTCTGCTGTTGAGAGAGGACAATGCCGATCTGCGTCTCACCGAAAAAGGCCGGGAATTAGGTCTGGTAGACGATCAGCGCTGGCGCCTGTTTAGTGACAAACGCGAGGCCATCGAGACCGAGCGGGCGCGGCTACAGGCGACCTGGTTGCGCCCGGCGGATCTTTCGCAGACCGAGATGCAGCGGGTCTTTGCGCAGCCCCTGGGTCGTGAGGCTAAGCTCTGGGACCTGTTGCGGCGACCCAGGGTCAGTTATGCCGGACTCATGAGTCTGGCGCAGGCCGGGCCGTCTGTGGACGCTATCTGTGTTGCCGAGCAGGTGGAAGTGCAGGCTAAATATGCCGGTTATATCGATCGCCAGCAGGAGGAGATCGCGCGCAATCGCCGCCAGCAGGCGCGCGCGTTGCCCGAGGATTTTGACTATGGCTCCGTCAATGGGCTGTCCACCGAGGTCTGTGATAAACTGCAACGCAGTCAACCCGCGACGCTGGGACAGGCGGCGCGCATTCCCGGCATCACCCCGGCAGCGATTTCGCTGCTGCTGGTGTATCTGAAAAAACGGGCAGGATAACCCACGCAAGGGAGAGACGATGAAACGGTATTTACTGATAGGTTTAATGCTGCTGCTGGCGCCACTGGCGATGGCCAAGGGTAATAATGGCCTGATTTCAATAAAGAGCGCGCATAGCGTCAGTGTGACGCTGGATCGCCTTGAAAGCCTGTTGACGAAAAAAGGGATTACCATCGTGACCCGCTGGCGGCACGATGCGGCGGCGAAAAAAGTGGGTATCGCCCTGCGCCCGACCGAGTTGCTGATTTTCGGTAATCCGAAACTGGGCAGCCGTTTTTTCACCAGCCAACAGACGGCCGGTATCGATCTGCCGATGAAGGCCTTGGCCTGGAAAGATAAAAACGGGCAGGTCTGGCTCACTTACAACGATCCGCAATATATCGCGGATCGGCACGGGATCAAAAATCGTGCCGCCACGGTTAGAAAAATGACGGCTGCCCTGAAGTATTTGATGAATGCCGCCGCCCGGCCTTAAGGATAGCGTGGCCCTGGCGCACCCACTGGCCGCCGGGCTGGCCGAGGGCCTGGAGAAGATGGGGCTGGAACTTGGCGAGGCGGTGCAGGCGCAGCTGTTGGCGTACCTCGATTTACTGGCAAAGTGGAACCGCAGTTATAATCTCACGGCGGTGCGCAAGCCGGTGCAGATGCTGGTGCGTCATTTGTTCGACAGTCTGGCGATCCATCCGTTTCTCAGGGGGCCACAGATCCTGGATGTGGGTAGTGGCGCAGGCCTGCCGGGCATTCCGCTGGCGCTGGCCTGCTCCGGCCATGATTTCACCCTGCTTGACAGCAACAGCAAAAAAACCCGATTTATCACTCAGGCCGTGGCAGAACTGGGGCTGGACAACGTGACTGTGGTACAGTCACGTGTCGAGGCCTATGAAGCGGCCGGATTCGACACGATTGTCTCACGGGCTTTTTCCACGTTGGCGGAATTCGCCCATGGTGCGCAGCCCCTGTTAGCGGCAGATGGAATTTTACTGGCCATGAAGGGCGTGTATCCAGATACTGAGCTGGCCGAACTGCCCGCACCGTTCAGACGGGTGCAGACTATCAAGTTGCAGGTGCCGGATCTGGAGGCAGAGCGTCACCTGCTGATTATTCAGAGGGATTAAATTTTGAACACAAGCGAAATCCGGGAACAAACTGAAATGCCTGATGCCAGGAAAACCTGAATGAGCAAAATTATCGCCATTGCCAACCAGAAAGGCGGCGTTGGCAAAACGACTACCTGTATCAATCTGGCGGCCTCGCTGGCGGCGACCAAACGCCGGGTGTTACTGGTCGACATGGATCCACAGGGCAACGCCACCATGGGCAGTGGCGTCAACAAGCGTGAGTTGACCCTGACCACCTGTGAGCTGTTGCTGGGTGAAGCGGATATCAGCCAGGTGCTGCAACGTAATGATCAGGTTAATTACGATGTATTGCCGGCTAACGGCGATTTGACCGCGGCCGAGGTGACCCTGATGCAGAAGCTGGGCAAGGAGCGCCGTCTGCGTATCGTACTCAACGACATTCAGGACGACTACGACTACATTTTTATCGACTGCCCCCCTTCGCTGAATATGCTGACCCTGAACGCACTGGTGGCGGCAGGCTCGGTCATGATCCCGATGCAGTGTGAATACTACGCGCTCGAAGGCTTGAGCGCCCTGCTCGAAACGATCGAGAATGTGCGCCAGTCCGTCAATCCGGAACTTAAGGTGGAAGGGCTGTTACGAACCATGTTTGATCCCCGTAATAATCTGGCCAATGATGTATCAGGCCAGTTAATCCTGCATTTTCCGGATCAGGTTTACCGCACCGTGATTCCCCGCAACGTGCGTCTGGCGGAGGCACCCAGCCACGGCCTGCCGGTGATCCATTATGACAAAACTTCCCGTGGCGCGCTGGCCTATCTGGCTCTGGCCGGGGAGATCCTGCGCCGCAATGAGAGCAGTGAGCTGGCTGAGGCGATAGCCTGAGCGCGAATCGTTCGATCTGAGGTCGCGTTAAACTGAATTTTACCACGGGAACAACTATTTTTATGGCAGCAAAGAAACGAGGACTGGGACGTGGACTGGATGCCCTGCTGGGTAGTTCGGCCAGTAGTATGATCGCTCGTCCAGCCGCGACTGAAAATCAGAACGCCGAGGGCTTGCGGAATCTGCCGATAGACGTGATCCAGCGTGGCCGCTTTCAGCCGCGACAGGATTTTTCTACCGATGCGCTACAGGAACTGGCGGATTCGATTCGCGCCCAGGGCGTGGTGCAGCCGATTGTGGTGCGTCCCGTCAGTGGCGTGGCCGGTAAGTATGAAATTATTGCCGGTGAGCGGCGATGGCGAGCCACCCAGTTGGCCGGGTTGTACGAGATTCCAGCCGTGATCCGGGATGTGCCGGATCAGGCCGCTATGGCCATGGGCTTGATCGAAAATATCCAGCGCGAAGAACTGAATCCCATCGAGGAGGCGACAGCCCTGGAGCGTCTGATCGAGGAGTTTGGTCTGACGCATCAGGAAACGGCCGAGGCGGTGGGGCGTTCGCGCGCAGCGGTTTCCAATCTCCTGCGTCTACTGGGTCTGGATCCAGTGGTCAGGCAAATGCTGGAGGCGGGCAAGCTGGAGATGGGCCACGCGCGCGCCCTACTGGCGTTACAGGTGGGTGCACAGCAGATTCAGGCGGCGCGACAGGTGGATGCGAAGGGACTCTCTGTTCGTGAAACCGAACACCTGGTGCGTAAATTACAGGCGCCGAAAAGTGATGGCGGGAAGGAAAAAAAGCCGGATCCGGATACCCTGCGTTTGCAGGAAAGCCTGGCGCAAACGCTGGGCGCGAAAGTCCAGTTTCAGCACAATCGTCAGGGCAGAGGTAAAATGGTCATCCATTATAATAGCCTTGATGAGCTTGACGGCATTCTTGATCATATTAAATGATTATTAATATGACATGATATTTCTCAAATATCCCTGAGCAAAAATGCGAACAAAATTCATTTATACGCCTATCATTAACGCTGTCTGGTCATGCCGGTATACTTCGTGCGACAGTAATCCCCGTGTCATCGACGGCATGTCGATACGAAATCCGGGTGTTTTTCCACGCTTCATTTTTGGCGGGACGATCCGTTGCCGGTAGCGCAGAACATGGGTTTTGCAGCTAAAGCCTACCGGCGCATGCTTTGCAAAATGGTAGGGATCCAGGGGATCCTTATATCCATATTGGTTGCGTGGTCATACTTGAACGGGAGTATGGAACACAACGCAGGCCTGTTTTACGGTGGTTTCGTCACGATCCTCACAACCTTGTACAGCGGCTGGCGTTTTAAATGCGATACAGAACGGGTCGACAATTTTCCTTCCATCATGATGGCCGGCCTGTACAAAGCAAGCGTAATGCGGTTTTTACTGGTCATGGCGCTGCTGGTCCTGGGGTTCAGGTATCTTCAGCTTGATCCCGCTGCCGTCATACTAGGGTTTGTCGTGACCCAGGCCGGCTGTTTTTTCGGGCCGCTCACGGCGCGTTGGGGCCGGCAATAGCGGGCCGGCACGGTTTATTTGAAGATCAGATTTATCCAGACGAAATATTGTACAGGGTCGAGAACACATTATGTCCAGCGACACGCTCACATCCTCTGAATACATCAAGCATCATCTGTTAAACCTGACCTGGGGCAAGCTGGACGGACGCTGGAGCTTTGCTCATAATGCCGCACAGGAAAAGGCAATGGGCTTCATGTCCATCCATGTTGATACCATGTTCTGGTCGACCGTGCTGGGGCTGGCCTTTCTCTATTTTTTCCGCCAGGTGGCAAAAAAGGCGCATACGGGTACGCCCGGCGGGCTACAGAACTTTGTCGAGATGGTCGTGGAATTTGTGGATACCAGCGTGCGCGGTTCATTCACTGCAAAAAACGATCTGGTTGCCCCCCTCGCGCTGACGGTTTTTGTCTGGATTTTCCTGATGAATATGATGGATCTGATTCCGGTGGACTGGATCCCGGGACTGGCCGAGGCAGTCGGCATTGAGCATATGCGAATTGTGGCCTCAGCCGATCCCAATGCCACCTTCGGTATGGCCCTGTCGGTATTTTTTCTGATGCTGTTCTACAGCATTAAAATCAAGGGCATTGGCGGCTTTACGGGTGAACTGACCTTGCAACCCTTCCAGGCGAAAAACGTGTGGCTGCAGGCGCTGTTTATCCCGATCAACTTTCTGCTTGAATTTGTTTCGCTGATAGCCAAACCGTTGTCACTGTCGTTGCGGCTGTTCGGCAACATGTATGCGAGTGAAATGATCTTTATCCTGATTGCCCTGATGTTCAGCGGCGGTCTCGCGATGGGGGTCTTTGGCAGTCTGCTGCAACTGGGTTGGGCCATTTTCCATCTTCTCATTGTGACGTTACAGGCCTTTATCTTTATGACACTGACGATTGTCTATATGGATATGGCGCACAGTGAACACTGATTTACCTTAACTTAACTTTAATTATATATATGTATTAATTTTACATATCTATTGACGAGGAGATAAATATGACAGAAGCAACTGCACTGCTGTACATCGCCGGCGCACTGATGATGGGCCTGGGCGCACTGGGTGCGGCCATCGGTATCGGTGTCCTTGGCGGCCGTTTTCTGGAAGGCGCCGCGCGCCAGCCTGAGCTGATTCCCATGCTGCGTACCCAGTTTTTTATTGTCATGGGTCTGGTGGATGCGGTACCGATGATCGCCGTGGGTATCGCCATGTATGTTCTTTTTGCAGTGGCAGGATAAAACTGCGGGGAATAATAAAATCCTGTGAATAATTAACGTCAAGGTTCCGGCATGAATATTAATTTAACGCTTATAGGCCAGTCGATTACCTTTGTGTTGTTTGTCTGGTTCTGTATGAAACTTGTCTGGCCGCCGATCATCACGGCGATGGATGACCGCAGGAAAAAAATCGCCGACGGTCTGGCGGCAGCCGAACGTGGCATCCATGAACAGGAACTGGCGCAAAAAGGCGCCGCCGTTGTTCTGCGTGAAGCCAGGCAACAGGCCCAGGACATTATCGGCCAGGCACAGAAGCGCGCCAGTGAAATTGTGGACGAGGCCAAACAGCAGGCGCGTGAGGAAGGTGAGCGGCTGGTGATGGCTGCGCGCGCGGAAATCGAACAGGAGGTCAACCATGCCCGCGAGGAATTGCGTGGACAGGTGGCAAATCTGGCGATTGCGGGTGCGAGCAAGGTGCTCAGACGTGAAGTCGATGCGGCGGCCAACGAAGATCTGTTAAAAGATCTGGTCTCTCAACTGTAAGGGGTTACGGCTATGGCGGAAAAAAGCACCATCGCACGTCCTTATGCACAGGCTGCATTTGATTTGGCGCAGGAGAAAAATGATCTGAAAACATGGTCCGACATGCTCCAGCTTTGCGCGATGATAGTTCGTGATGAACAGGTGAGCAGGCTGATTGGCAACCCCGGGGTGAGCAAGGGTGCGCTGGTCGAGTTGATACTAAAGGTTGCGGGCGATAACCTGAATACAGTCGGACGTAATTTTATTCGCGTACTGGCGAACAATGGTCGTCTGAACGTGTTATCGGAAATTGAGAGCCTGTATGAACAGCACCGCGCCGACGCCGAACGCCGGGTGGATGCCGAAGTGATTTCCGCCTTTCCCCTGAGCGATGCGCAACAGCAGGCGCTGGCAGCGAGTCTAGAGAAAAGACTCGGACGTGAAGTGAGACTGACGGCCAGCACGGACGAATCACTGATTGGCGGCGCCATTGTGCGTGCAGGTGATCTTGTCATTGACGGTTCCGTTACCGGGCATTTGAATAAACTGGCGCAGGCGCTGATCGCCTAGCCGGTTGTTAAGAGGATAGTGATAATGCAATTGAATTCAGCAGAAATCAGCGAACTGATCAAAAAGCAGGTCGAAAGTTTTGAAGCGGTTACCGAAGCGCGCAATGAAGGCACCGTAGTCAGTTTGTCTGACGGCATCGTGCGCATTCACGGACTGCACGATGTCATGATGGGTGAAATGATTGAGTTTCCCGGCAACACCTATGGCATGGCGCTTAATCTTGAGCGTGATTCTGTCGGTGCTGTGGTGCTGGGTGATTACGAGCATATTACCGAAGGTGACAAGGTCAAGTGTACCGGCCGCATTCTGGAAGTGCCGGTCGGCGAAGCCCTTCAGGGGCGGGTGGTCGATGCGCTGGGGCTGCCGATTGATGGCAAGGGACCGGTTGAAACCGATCTAAGCTCACCGGTTGAAAAAATTGCTCCAGGTGTCATTGCCCGACAGTCCGTTGACCAGCCGATGCAGATCGGTCTTAAGGCGATTGACGCCATGGTGCCGATTGGTCGCGGTCAGCGTGAGCTAATCATCGGTGATCGCCAGACCGGCAAGACTGCCGTTGCAATTGATGCGATCATCAATCAGAAAGGCACCGGTATTAAATGTATCTACGTGGCCATTGGCCAGAAAGCGTCGAGTATTGCCGGTGTGGTGCGCAAGCTGGAAGAACACGGGGCCATGGAACATACGATCATCGTCGCGGCAGCGGCATCCGAGTCGGCTGCCATGCAATTTATCGCGCCCTATGCCGGTTGCGCGATGGGTGAATATTATCGTGACCGTGGTGAAGATGCGCTGATCATTTACGATGATCTGACCAAGCAGGCCTGGGCCTATCGTCAGGTATCCTTGTTGTTGCGTCGCCCGCCGGGGCGTGAGGCGTATCCCGGCGATGTCTTCTATTTGCATTCGCGCCTGCTCGAACGTGCGGCGCGGATCAACCCCCATGAAGTGGAGAAACTCACCCAGGGCGCAGTCAAAGGCAAGACCGGTTCTCTGACCGCTCTGCCGATTATCGAAACCCAGGCCGGTGATGTATCCGCGTTTGTGCCGACCAATGTCATTTCCATTACCGATGGTCAGATTTTCCTGGAAACCGATCTGTTCAATGCCGGTATTCGTCCGGCGATCAATGCCGGTCTGTCCGTTTCTCGTGTGGGCGGCGCCGCGCAGACCAAAATTATCAAGAAGCTTGGTGGTGGCGTGCGACTCGATCTCGCCCAGTACCGTGAACTGGCCGCCTTCGCCCAGTTTGCCTCCGATCTGGATGAGTCCACCCGCAAGCAGATCGAACGTGGCCAACGCGTGACCGAGCTGATGAAGCAGGCCCAGTACTCAACCATGTCAATTGCTGAACAGGCTTTCTCCTTGCTCGCCGCGAGCAGCGGGGCACTGGATGATGTTGATGTGAAGAAAATCGTCGATTTCGAAGCGGCTTTGCAGGCGTACATGAGATCCAATGAATCAGCCCTGCTGGAAAAAATCAATGAGAGCGGTGATTACAACGACGAAATCAAATCCGTCATGAATGCGGCGATTGAGAAGTTCAAATCCACCAGCACCTGGTAAGCCAGCCGGAGACAAAAGCATGGCAAGCGGAAAAGAAATACGCACGCAAATCAAGAGTATCAAGAACACCCAGAAGATCACGCGGGCGATGGAAATGGTCGCGGCCAGTAAAATGCGCAAGGCGCAGGATCGCATGCGAGCGTCGCGTCCCTATGCGGATAAAATGCACAACGTGATCCACCATCTTGCTTACGCGCATCCGGAATACAGGCATCATTACCTGCTGGCGCGCGAGAACCCGCAGCGGGTGGGTTACATTATTATTTCTTCTGATCGCGGTCTTTGCGGCGGGCTGAACAATAATATGTTCAAGGACGTGTTGGCCGATATGCGCGGTTGGCGTGAGAAGAATATCGAAATCGATCTCTGTACCATCGGGCAAAAATCATCACAGTTTTTTAAACGTTTCGCCAATATTACGGCCCAGGCGGTACAGCTGGGTGATCATCCTGGTGTGGCGGATCTGATCGGCACGGTCAAGGTGATGCTGGATGCCTATGATGCGGGCGAAATTGATCGTCTGTTCCTCGCGTATAACCGTTTCGTCAACACCATGACTCAGCAGCCTGTCGTAGAACAGTTGCTACCGGTAGAACCCGATGGCAAAGAGAAAGAGCTCGCCTATCACTGGGACTATCTTTATGAGCCGGATGCCAAAGCCGTGCTCGATGGTCTGCTGGTGCGTTATATCGAATCACTGGTGTACCAGGGGGTAGTGGAAAATGTTGCCTGCGAAATGGCTGCCCGCATGGTCGCCATGAAGAGCGCGTCTGACAATGCCGGCGACCTGATCGATGATTTGCAACTGGTCTACAACAAGGCGCGCCAGGCTGCGATTACCCAGGAACTGTCGGAAATCGTCGCAGGGGCGGCAGCGGTATAGATTCATATAGTGCGAGGGAGAAGCGGTGGGGAACCAGAAACAGCGGCGACTCAACGCTTGTCATTCGTGACTCGTAACTAAAAAATGAAGGGTGAACGGATATGAGTTCTGGAAAAATTGTACAAATCATTGGCGCCGTCCTGGACGTGGAATTTCCGCGTGACAGTATGCCGAAGATATATGACGCCCTCTTAGTCGATGAAGTTGGCCTGACGATGGAAGTGCAGCAACAGCTGGGTGACGGTGTGGTGCGGACCATTGCCATGGGTACGACTGATGGCCTCAAACGTGACATGGTGGTGAGCAACACCGGCGCGTCGATCTCTGTTCCGGTGGGAGTCAAAACCCTGGGTCGAATCATGGATGTGCTGGGCAATCCCATTGACGAACTGGGCGAGATTGGTGAAGAGAGTCGCATGACCATTCATCGCAAGGCGCCCGCCTATGAAGATCTTGCGCCCGCCACCGAGTTGCTGGAAACCGGTATCAAGGTGATCGATCTAATCTGTCCCTTCGCTAAAGGCGGCAAGGTCGGCCTGTTCGGCGGCGCCGGGGTGGGCAAGACCGTGAACATGATGGAGTTGATTCGCAACATTGCGATTGAGCACAGCGGCTACTCGGTATTTGCCGGGGTGGGTGAGCGTACTCGTGAGGGTAACGATTTCTACCACGAAATGAAGGAATCCAACGTGCTGGACAAGGTTTCGCTGGTTTATGGGCAGATGAACGAGCCGCCCGGCAACCGTCTGCGCGTGGCCCTGACCGGCCTGACCATGGCTGAAGCCTTCCGTGACGAAGGTCGCGATGTGCTGCTGTTCATTGATAACATTTATCGTTATACCCTGGCCGGTACCGAAGTGTCTGCCCTGCTCGGACGCATGCCGTCCGCGGTAGGTTATCAGCCAACCCTGGCCTCCGAAATGGGCGATCTGCAGGAACGCATTACTTCGACCAAGACCGGTTCGATTACCTCCATCCAGGCGGTTTATGTCCCGGCGGATGATTTAACCGATCCCTCTCCGGCTACTACCTTTGCGCATCTGGATGCCACCGTGGTGCTCTCGCGGCAGATTGCCGAACTGGGTATTTACCCGGCGGTGGATCCACTGGACTCCACCTCCCGCCAGCTGGATCCGCTGGTGATCGGTGAAGAACACTACAATGTTGCGCGTTCGGTACAGGGCACTCTGCAACGTTATAAAGAGCTGAAGGATATTATTGCCATCCTGGGCATGGACGAGTTGTCTGAAGAAGACAAGCTTACCGTGTCCCGCGCACGTAAAGTTCAGCGCTTTCTGTCCCAGCCCTTCTTTGTTGCGGAAGTATTCACCGGTTCAGCCGGTAAATACGTGTCCCTGAAAGACACCATCGCTGGCTTCAAGGGCATCGTCAACGGTGAGTATGACGATCTGCCGGAACAGGCCTTCTATATGGTGGGTGGTATCGAAGAGGCGGCCGAAAAAGCCAAATCCCTGTAGTTTGGCCTGTTAAATAGATCGGGGGGAGAATGATTATGGCCATGACCATGCATGTTGATATCGTTAGCGCCGAATCGGAGATTTTCTCGGGTACGGCGGAAATGGTGCTGGCGCCGGCGCTCATGGGTGAAGTCGGTATTATGCCCCGGCACACCCAGATGCTGACACCGCTGAAGCCCGGCGAAGTCCGTGTCACCCGCGAAGGCGGCGAGCAGGAATATTACTATGTCTCCGGCGGCATCATGGAAGTTCAACCGCATGTCGTCACGGTATTGTCCGATACGGCGGTACGCGCCGCCGATCTGGATGAAGCCGCCGCGCTGGAAGCCAGAAATCACGCCGAACAGGCGCTCAAGGATCGCAGCAGCAGTATGGACTATGCCAAGGCCGAAGCCGAGCTGGCGCAGGCTCTGGCGCAGATCCGCATGATTCAGAAAGTACGCAAAAATACCGGCGGCTGAACCAGAAACGGATTAAACCGCAGCTCGAAATTCCGGGCTGGGTATCATGGGGGGCTGTTGTTATACTGCCCCTCTCTTTTTGGGTTTGAACAAGTAAAATAAAGATATGTCCGGACAGCGTGTAGAAAAAAATAAAGTGGTAACCTTTACCTATATAATCATGGATGAAAGTGGCAATGTGCAGGAACAGTCGGATATTCCTATGAACTATCTGCATGGTGCGGATGATAAAATTCTTCCGGCGGTCATGCAGGCGATGGAAGGCCATGAGGTGGATGACAGGGTAGAAATAGTGCTGCCGCCCAAAGAAGGGTTTGGTGAATACGATGCCAGCCTGACGTATCGCGATAAAATTGAAAATGTGCCCCCCGAGTATCAGCAGATAGGCGCCGAGGCCGAATTCAGAAGCGATACCGGCGAGACCATGAAAATGACCGTGGTGAAAATTGAAAACGGCGAAATCCTACTGGATGGCAACCACCCCTTTGCCGGTAAGACCATGACGTTCAAGGTAAATATATCAGCGATTCGTGACGCCGCCGAAGAGGAAGTCAGAACCGGAAAACTGGTGACAGACGGGCCTGATCCCGGCACCACGCATTAAATGGAAGTCAGCAGCGTAGCCTGGGTAGAGCAAGGCGAAACCCAGGGGTATCGCCAGCAATCAACCCCGAGCATTTGTAAACCATATGTCAGCCTCAAAACTTACCATAATTATCCTGGCAGCGGGTCAGGGTTCGAGGATGAAATCCCGTCTGCCTAAAGTGCTTCATCCCCTTGCCGGCCAGCCCCTGCTGAGCCATGTTATCAGCACTGCGCGCCGTCTGAATCCCGAACACATTATTGTCGTATACGGCCATGGCGGCGAACAGGTGCCCGCTGCGATCAACCGCGATGATCTGATCTGGGTGAAACAGGAAGAGCAGTTGGGAACCGGACATGCGGTCGCCCAGGCCATGCCGGAAGTGGATGATGCCGAAACGGTGTTGGTGCTCTACGGCGATGTGCCCCTGACGCGTCAGGCCACACTGGAACAACTGATCGGCTGTAGCGCGGATGACTTCGGCCTGTTGACCGTCAATCTCGACGATCCCACCGGCTATGGCCGTATTGTGCGCAACAATAAGGCACAGGTCACACATATCGTTGAGCATAAAGACGCGACCGAAGCGGAACGTCAGATCCACGAAGTGAACACCGGCATACTGGCAGGCAATGCCGGTCGCCTGCGCGGCTGGCTGGAACAACTGAACAATGACAATGCTCAGGGTGAATACTATCTCACCGATGTGACGGCTATGGCGGTCGCCGACGGGTTGACGATTAAAACCTGCCAGCCGGATTCAGAGATGGAAGTATTGGGCGTCAACAGCCGTGCGCAACTGGCCATGCTGGAACGCCAGTATCAGCGTCAGCAGGCCGAGAGGCTGATGGCCCAGGGCGTCACCATCATCGATCCCGCACGGCTCGATATTCGCGGTGAGGTGGATATTGCTCAGGATGTGATTCTCGATGTAAATGTCATTCTGGTAGGCAAAGTGCGCCTGGGCGAAGGCGTTTATGTCGGCCCCGGCTGTGTGATCAAGGATTCGACCCTCGCCGAAGGCGTGCAGTTGCAAGCCCTGTGTGTCATCGAACAGGCCACTATCGGCACCGATGCTCATATCGGCCCCTTTGCCCGCCTGCGTCCGGGGGCGGAACTCTCGGCCCATACCCATGTGGGAAATTTTGTCGAAATCAAGAACAGTAAGGTCGGAGAAGCCTCCAAAATCAATCACCTGAGCTATATTGGCGACAGTGACGTGGGTGAACGGGTTAATATTGGCGCCGGTGTGATTACCTGTAATTATGATGGTGCCTACAAGCACCGCACGACGATTGGTAATGATGTGTTTGTAGGATCAGACTGTCAGTTGGTCGCCCCGGTCGAAGTCGGCGATGGCGCGACCCTGGGTGCGGGCACCACCCTGACCCGGGATGCACCGGCAGGTGAACTGACCCTGAGCCGGGCAAAACAGAAAACAGTACAGGGCTGGAAGCGGCCCGTTAAAGAAAAGTAGCTAGTGGCTAATAAGTGTTCCTAATTCCAGCACACTTTGGGAGCCACCGTTCGTCCTTCGACTTCGCTCAGGACAAACGGTGATAATTCAATCAGTAATGTAGGGTGGGCACGGGGTTGGTGCCCACGCGCTACTCTAGGGACTAAATATCATGTGCGGAATTGTTGGGGCAGTGGCAAGGGAAAATGTAGTCGATATTCTGGTCGAGGGTTTAAAGCGGCTGGAATACCGAGGCTATGATTCCGCCGGGGTGGCCCTGCTGGATGAGGCATGCTGTATCCAGCGGGTACGGATGCCCGGCAAGGTAAAACAACTTGAAAACGAGCTGAAGAAAACCCCGGCCAATGGCCATGTCGGCATTGCCCATACCCGCTGGGCGACCCACGGTATTCCCAGCAAGAGTAATGCCCACCCCCATGTCTGCCGCAAAAGCATGGCCGTGGTGCATAACGGCATTATCGAAAATTTCGAACAACTCAAGCAGCGGCAACAGGCCGAACATTACGCTTTTACTTCGGATACCGATACCGAAGTCATCGTTCATCAGTTACACAAGTACATGGCACAGGAAAACGATCTGTACAAAGCCGTGTGTGCCACCGTGAAGGATCTGCAAGGCGCGTATGCGCTGGGCGTCATCAGTACCGATGAACCGGACACCCTGATCACCGCGCGTCGCGGCAGCCCGCTGGTGATCGGTCTGGGAGACGATGCCAACTACATCGCCTCCGATGTGGCGGCGCTGATCAGTGAAACACAACAGTTTATTTATCTTGAAGAAGGCGATGTGGCGGTGCTGCGCGCATCCGGAGTCGAGATTTTTGATCCGCAAGGGAATCCGGTCGAGCGCAAGATCCACCAGAGTTCACTCAACGCCGATGCCGTCGAGCGTGGTGAATACGCCCACTACATGCTTAAGGAAATCTATGAACAGCCGGATGCTATTGCCGAGACCCTGGAAGGGCGGCTGGGTGAGGCTAAGGTGCTGGAGAGTATTTTTGGCCCGCAGGCCGCCGCCATTTTCGATAAAATAAAACAGGTGCAGATCATTGCCTGTGGTACCTCCTATCATGCCGGGCTGATCGCGCGTTACGGTTTCGAAGCGCTGGCCGGGATCCCCTGCAACGTGGAGGTCGCCAGCGAATTTCGCTATCGTAAAGCGGCCGTGCTGCCCGACACCCTGTTCGTGACCATCTCCCAGTCCGGTGAAACAGCGGATACTCTGGCCGCCCTGCGCGCCGCCAAGGATGCCGGTTTTGCACACAGCCTGTGCATTTGTAACGTGCCGGAAAGCTCGCTGGTGCGCGAGTCGGATCTGGTGCTGATGACCCGCGCGGGTCCGGAGATCGGCGTCGCCTCCACCAAGGCCTTTACTACCCAGCTCGTCGCCCTGCTGTTGCTAATCATCGTTCTGGGCCGCCGTCACCAGCTCGATGAGGTGCTGGAAGCCCGGCTGGTGGAACAACTGCGCCAATTGCCGCTCATGGTGGAACAGGTGTTGAATCTCGATAAGGAGATCAGCACGCTGGCCGTTCGTTTCGGCGACAAGCACAACGCCCTGTTTCTGGGCCGCGGCGAGCAATACCCCGTAGCCCTGGAAGGCGCGCTCAAGCTCAAGGAAATCTCCTACATTCATGCCGAAGGCTATCCGGCAGGCGAACTTAAGCACGGCCCGTTGGCGCTGGTGGATGCCCAGATGCCCATCGTCGTGGTTGCCCCCAATGATGAGCTACTCGACAAGTTAAAGGCCAATCTACAGGAAGTCCGCGCCCGCGGCGGCGAGCTGTTTGTCTTTGCCGATGTAGAGTCCGGCATGGAAGCAGCCGACGGCATCACCGTCCTCAATGTCGCTCCCACAGACAAGGCCATCTCACCCATCGTTTTCACCATTCCCCTGCAACTGCTCGCCTATCACGTCGCCCTGATCAAAGGTACCGATGTCGATCAGCCGCGCAACCTCGCCAAATCCGTTACGGTTGAATAGCCTGCGAAATGCCTCGCCACACTTTTGCTTTTAAAATTCATAACAAAGCAGGTGTTTGGTATAAAATGAAATACAACCCTATTGATACAAACAATGCCACATAGCCCATTACAAGAAATCTTGCAGTAAATCCAGCCGTATTATTCGTGCTTTCATGTGTAACGTATATTTTGTAGGCTATCAGATTTGCCAGCGAACCGAATAGGCTCCCGAATCCTCCTGCATTCACACCCCATAGCAAAGCCTCCCAGTTTGATGTGAATTTGGCAAACAATAGGGTTGCAGGCACGTTGCTCATCACCTGGCTTGCCAGGGCCGAAAACAGGAAAACATGTCCGGAGTGGCTTATTTCAGAAGCCAGTATAATCTTTAGATTGTCTGCAATTCCAAAAAAGAACAAGAAACTGAATAGTAGCGCATAATCAATGCGCAAAGCTTTGCGGTCGAATATGAGAGCAAAAAGGATGACAACAATCCCGGTTAAAACAGGAAGTACATGGAAAACGGTTAAAAGAACAATAAAAAGCAGCATTCCATAGAGATATGCTTTTTTATCGAGTTTCTGCCCCCGATTTTCCTGTAAGCCATTTCTGATTTTAACCAGCAGCGAAGAAACAATTAGCAAGCCAAGAAAAACCAAAGAAAATGGGGCGATTGTTTTTATGAATGTATCAGGATGGACACCATAGAACCAGTAAATAAAAAGGTTCTGTGGGTTGCCGACTGGCGTTAATGCGGAACCGGAATTGGCCGCTAATGCCTCCAAAATAACCAGAACATCTTTTCGATTGATATTAAGTGATAACGTAAGCGGGACAATGACTATTAAAGCAATATCATTTGTTACCAGCATGGACAAGAAAAAGGTCGTTATTACCAGCTTTAATGATAGGAGTTTTCCCTTTTCTATGCTTTGGGCGATTGTTAAGAGGAATCCACTTTTCTGCAAACCATTAACGGCAATAAAAAGCACAAACAGGATGAACAATACCTGTATTTCCTGAGCTGAATAGCCCGGGAAATGTTTCGCATAAAAAGCTGTCAGAATCAGACCAGCGGCAGAGGCCATTAGCAGCCATTCTTGCAGGACAAAATCAATGAAGGTTGCTTGAGCTTTCAACAATATTCCCGCACACGATTCGGAGGATCTGTTTCGTTCAGTCTTTTTTGCGCTTGCCCCAGATGTTGTCGGGCTTGTTGTGTGACGGGCCTGCTTGCTGATCGCCGTTGCCAGTTAAACGGATGCCTTCTTTTTCGATGCTGATAAGTCGCTGTTTATACAAACCGCCAATGGCTTTTTTGAATGCGCCTTTACTCATGCCAAACAGCGTTGAAATTACTTGAGGATCAGACTTGTCATGCACGGGTGCAAAGCCCTGGTGTTTTTTCAGGTGCTTTAAAATAAGATCGGCATGTTGGTCGCGTGTTTGTTTGCCGTCCTGAAGGTTTAAATCAATTTTTCCGTCAGGCCGGATATGTTTGATAAAGCCGTCTATGGTCTGGCCAAAACTCAAACGCTGAAATACCTCATCTTTATATAACACGCCCCAATGACTGTGGTTGATAATTGCCTTGTAACCCAGTTCGGTGCTGTTGGCGATAATCAGATTAACGGCCTGTTGTGGTTTGAAGTCATGCGGTTTTTCATCGTCAAGAAATTTATCGATTTTGGATGAGGCGACAATCCGGCCATCGTTCTTGTCAATATACAGGTACACCAGATAAGAATGCCCCACCTGCATTGGCCGGTGTTGCTCATAGAACGGCACCAATACATCTTTATCCAGCCCCCAGTCCAGAAAAGTGCCGAAGTCGGTATTGGCGACAGCGGGCAAGTAGGCAAATTCACCCACGCAGGCCTTTGGCAATTGTGTGGTCGCCACCAGTCGATCTTCTGAATCGCGATAAAGAAACACCACGATATAATCGCCAACCGCCAGATCGGGTGGCGCGAATTTACGCGGCAATAATACTTCGCCAAGATTTTCCGCATCGAGATAAAAACCAAAATCGACGGCTTTTACCACATCCAGTTCATAATCGCGGCCAATAGTGATCATTATTATCTATCCAGCGCCAGGCGTTTTCAGAAAATGCCATTATACACGTCTGCATTCAGGCATTGTCCCTGCCCCGTCCTGACCGTTTGCCCAAAACTGTTCGTCCTGAGCTTGTCGAAGGAAGCTTGTCGAAGGACGAACGGTTCATAATCTCAGAGCGAGGTAGAGTAAGGCTGTCTAGTTTGAAAGTTGAACGGTATATAAACTATTAGTTTATTAATAAGGTAAAATGTAAACTTGAGGTTTACAAACAGTGAAATTAAACCCAAATAAAGTAGAATAAACAATAAAAACAAGTTATAAAGTAAACTATGGGTTTACATAAAGAAAATAAATTAAACAAATTGCACGATTTGTTGCCAGAAGGCGTGGCGGTACCGAGTAAGTGGCTGGCGGAGCAAGGTTACTCACGCCAGCTAGTGCGAAAATACGTTCAGAGTCAATGGCTACAACCATTAGGGCGTGGCGTTTACGCCCGACCGCAAACAGAACTCAAATGGCAGGGACTGGTGCTAGGGATGCAACATTTTGCACACTCTCCTTTTCATGTGGGAGGTGTTTCAGCACTGAATCTTCAGGGCTATGCACATTATTTACCGTTAGGCGGGGATGATAAGGGAGACAGCAATAAAGCAAGCAGTGAAATCATCCACCTTTGGGGGCAGGGTAAAGTACCAGCATGGGTTAAAGCCGCCACATTATCAGAAACATTACAATTTCACCCGCGACAATTATTTGATGAACCAGCACAGGATGTTGGCTTCGAATTGATACCAGCAGGCATACGTGATTTATCATTACAGGTATCGGCACCTGAACGCGCCATAATGGAAGTGCTTTATGATGTACAGGGTGATGAACACGCATTTAGCCACGCACTTGAATTATTTGAAGGTTTAACCAGTTTGCGCCCTAAGCGTGTTAATGCCTTATTGCAGCATTGCCGTAGCATCAAAGTAAAGCGACTGTTTTTATTTATGGCCGATCAGTTCAGCTATCCGTGGATAACACGAATAGAAAAAAAATCGTTGAATTTAGGTAGTGGAAAACGGGAGATAGTAAAAGGTGGAAAACTGGACAAACAGTATTTAATCACCGTACCAGAACGCCGCAATCAGTAATCAGGATGGATACATAACAATACAAATCAAGGCGATATGTTTTTGGAGACGCAAAAAATAAGCGAGTTAAAAGAAAAGTTAAAATTATATTTACAGGAAAGTAAAAATAATAACGAAATTTATGAATGGACGTTAAAACAGGGGTTTATGCCAAAACACACAAATCAAATATTAAGAAAGTTACAGAATAACAATAAACTAAAAATTACTCCTGATACGATCAGAAAAGGTAGTTTCTACAACACTTATGATGATTACAGAAAACAGGCACTAAAAATAAAACTACAATTAATATCATGACTACTAAAACACAAATAGAATGGACAGAGCAAACGTGGAATCCAACCACAGGTTGCACCAAGGTGTCGGCTGGTTGTAAATATTGTTATGCTGAGGTGATGGCAAAACGGTTAAAAGCGATGGGGGCAAACGGTTATCAAAATGGTTTTGATTTGAGTTTATTACCAGAGCGACTAAAACAACCAATTAATCGAAAAAAACCCACCACTTATTTTGTTAACTCAATGAGTGATTTATTTCACAAAGATGTACCTTTTTCATTCACTGATAAGGTATTTGATGTGATTAGACAAACTCCACAGCATCGTTATCAAATACTGACAAAACGAGAAAATCAACTGTTGTTATATTTTAAAAATAGAGATGTTCCCGATAATGTTTGGTTGGGTGTAAGCGTTGAGAATATTAAAGAAGGATTGCCCCGCATAGCGGCTTTAAAAAAGATACCTGCTAAAATCCGTTTTCTGTCTATCGAGCCATTACTGGAGGATTTGGGTCAGGTCGATTTTTCTGATATTCATTGGGTGATTGTTGGAGGTGAAAGTGGCAATAAAGCAAGACCAATGAAGGAATCGTGGGTGTTACGTATTCAGGCGCAATGTGCCGAGCAAAATATCGCTTTCTTTTTTAAACAATGGGGTACTTGGGGTGCTGATGGGGTAAAACGTAATAAGCACAAAAATGGCAAATTACTCAACAATAAAGTTCACCATACTTACCCTTGTTCAGTTCGCCTTTAAAATGCACCCACTGCAACAGCCGAAAAAATAATTAGAACGAAATAATATGGCAAAACATAAAACCAAACTCGAACTCACCTGGATAGGCAAAGACAAACGTCCCAAGCTTGAGCCGCGTATTTTACTGGAAGACCCGAGTAGATCCTATCATGCCAAACAGCGGGTGACGGATAATGATATTTTTGATAATAAATTGATTTTTGGGGATAACTTGCTGGCGTTGAAGGCGTTGGAGCAAGAATATGTGGGGAGAGTAAAATGTGTGTTTATTGATCCGCCATATAATACTGGTACCGCTTTCGAACATTATGACGATGGATTAGAGCACTCTTTATGGCTTTCCTTAATGAAGGAAAGATTGGGGATTATTAGGAATCTAATGGATGACGATGGCTCACTCTGGATCACTATTGATGATAATGAAGCTCATTATTTGAAAATTATTTGTGATGAAATATTTGGTCGCTGTAACTACGTAACATCAGTTATCTGGGAAAAAGCCGATTCACCAAGAAATTCAGCTCGTCAGTTTTCTACAGACCATGACTATATGCTTATTTATTCAAAAAAACCTGAGTGGAAACCTTATAAATTACCTAGAACAGAAGAAGCAAATTCCATTTATACTAATCCAGATAAAGATCCTCGCGGTCGGTGGCTTCCCGGTGACCCATATGCAAATAAGCCATACTCTAAAGGTTTGTACACGATAACTGGGCCAACTGGTAGAAAGTTTTCTCCACCACCAGGTCGTTTTTGGCGAATTTCTGAAGAAAAACTTAAGAGTCTTGATGCTGATGGCAGGGTTTGGTGGGGGCCTAAAGATTCAGCAAGACCGAGTATTAAAAGATACTTAACAGAGGTGTCAGAGTTAGTTCCTAGAACTTTGTGGAAAAAGCAAGATGTTGGGAGTAATAGAACCTCAAAAAATGAAATGAGGAAACTATTTCCAGGGGATGCATCATTTGGTACTCCCAAACCTGAAGCACTTTTGCAGCGAATAATACATATTGCAAGTAAACCTGGCGAGCTTGTTCTTGATTCCTTCGCAGGCTCAGGAACAACCGGCGCAGTCGCCCATAAAATGGGCAGAAAATGGATAATGGTAGAACTGGGCGAACACTGCCACACCCACATCATCCCCCGCCTACAAAAAGTCATCAACGGCGAAGATCAAGGCGGCATTACTAAAACCACAAACTGGCAAGGCGGCGGTGGCTTTCGCTATTACACCCTTGCACCTTCATTACTGGAGAAAGACAAATGGGACAACTGGGTCGTCAATAAAGCCTATAACGCAGAAATGCTATCTGA
>ENA-ORDP01000461-ORDP01000461.1-marine-sediment-metagenome-genome-assembly--contig:-NODE-461-length-26617-cov-4.226376_pt1 | contig 26617 bp, 30 predicted proteins | sample MGYA00248627_ERZ508539 | MGnify/ENA primary metagenome ERZ508539 (study PRJEB26208, sample SAMN05571518) | marine sediment metagenome | biome: deep sea; feature: Hydrothermal vent; material... | reverse complement strand
CAACGAAGCATGGCGCCTTTTACAGCCGATTGTAGCAGAAATGGATTTTTAGAGGCGCCCATAATAGGAAGAGAGACTCTGTAACAGTTATATTCATTCAGGCTTCACATCATACCGTTGTGAACCATTTAGTCCTGAGCCCTTCGAAACTCAGGATAAAGTTTCCGAAGGATCAGACGAAGGACCTTGTCCGTTTCTTTTGAACACCATCCCGGCTGTGACAGCCACCACCACCACCACTACTGGTCATAGGTACAACTTCCGTCATCAGAATTCCCGGAGGGGTTGTAGTTATAGCTCGTCCCGTTGTTCAGACCGGTGTGAGTAAAGTTAGTATCAGTAATGTTGGCAAAACTGTCGCCGGTACAGTCGCTGGCAAGTGGCGCGCTAAATCGAAAACATTTCCTGCAACATATTGGATACATTTTGCGCAACAGCGCCACTGACTTGGCCAAGCTTTTTGACCAACCGCGACTTATCGACTGTACGAAGTTGATCCAGTACAACATGCCCCCGTTTTCCCTTAAACGTCAAAGGTATTCGAGTGGGATAAGGACGGCCTTTCGTTGTCATCGGGGCGACAATGACCGTATCGATGTTGTGGTTCATCTCGTCAGGCGAAACCACGAGGCAGGGACGGGTCTTTTTGATCTCTCTCCCACGCGCCGGATCAAGGGTGATGAGATGAACTTCGAAACGGGAGATCACCACTCCCACTCCTCCTTCTCCCACTTCGATTGGTGAGAGTCCGGCTCCAACAAAAGATCATCTCCACGCTCGTTCATCTTCTGGAACCGCTCGCTCCACCCATGCCGTGGACTCATAACAGAACGAAGGACAATCCGGCCATCTTCAACTGTCAGGTCAACCTCGTCCTTGATGTGAGCCTGTTCAAGTATCGGCTTGGGGATACGTATCCCGCGTGAATTACCGATGCGTGTTATTGCTACTTTCATGTCCTCCTCCGACCTGCGGTAATGTATGTACATTGTAATTACCATGATGTTGGCCAGAAGTCAACCGAGCCAGCGCATGATCCGAGCTTTGGTGGACGATTACGCGGAAAAACATAGTTCCCATCGTTAACATTCAACGTTCAAACCGCTAAAATATGCGCATACCCCTTAATCCCCTCCCGCCAAAGAAGGGAAATGGCGGAGGCAATAAAGCATGGCGGCCCCGGAATCCATTGACACTATGTAGCTAATAGGCTACATTTTAGACATGGAGAAAAAGATCATCCTCTTAAAGTATCAAAAGGAGAACGGCAAGCGGCCGTTTGACGAATGGTATGCCGGGCTTGATTTTTCCATTGCGGTGAAAGTAGACGCCCGCCTGACAAGACTGATGGATGAAGGGCATTTAGGCGATAGCTCCATATTGAAAGGCGCCGATAATGTTATTGAGTTGCGCTTCCATATTGGACCCGGCTATCGCATCTATTGCCACAGAGATGGTAAGAATATTGTCCTCTTGCTTTGCGGGGGGTCGAAAAAGAAATATAAGATCGACGCTCAAAAGGCGGCTGGATTTTGGCGGGACTACATGGCCAGAAAACGATAATTTCCCGGTTCTGCGCAGAACCGGGAAGCTACGGATGAATAACAAGGATGGAGAAGCATAATGGGCAAAAAGAAGCATGATCCCAGCGTACCGTTTGAGGAAGGACTGCATAAACGACTAAAGAACTCCAGATACGCCCGCGCCTATCTGAGAGCCTGTATTGAACAAAGCGACGCGACTTTCCTCCGGGCTATTCAGGAGGTGTCCAAGGCAAAAGGAATCACCGTTGAGCAATTGGCGAGCAGGGCCGAAATCAACCGGGTGTCGTTACAAAAAATTTACGCAGGCAAGACATCACCGGCATTTGCCACTGTCAGGCGTCTGTTGGAAGGATTGAATATCGACCTCTCCTTCGCGCCTAAAAAGCGGACAGTGAACGCCTAGCCTACAGCGAAATTGTTTTTGAATCTCGCTGTATCCGGTGGCGATTAAGCATGGCGGCCCAGGAATAGAGAACCTAGATGATGTTATTCGGTTTTATTTGTTTCAATCCTGTCCATCTTCCATTGCCTTCGTCTAAGACAAGCCATATTTCATCATATCTATTCTCAGGGCAAATAATATCTTTCTCGTACATATCAAAGGTAGATTTATCAAAAATTGGTGATGCGACTCTAATGACCAAAAAATACTTATCATGCGTCTTATACCCTTCAATTTTAGTAGCTTTTTTATCTAGTAAAGTATTCAACACTTCTATTAGATCATTTGCGCACATGATACCGTGCGCGGTTGGTGTTGATCTGCCTAATAACAATTTAGCTTCTTCCTTGTCATGCCATAGATGAGCGATCTCAACTCCAATTTTTGAGTTATCACTTTTATCAATTAACGTAAAATCCGGTTTGTCTGAATGTTCGAGTTCCTCCAGCGGCTTTGGATATGCCTCGATAAAATATTTTACCGCATATTTTTCCAGCAGGATTTTTTCGGTTGTTGTCATAATGTGAAACCTTATTTAAATTGAAACTTATGAAAAACTCCTTGAATCAAAACAGATCATTCAAGCCTGGTTTCCATCATATCCAGGCAGACCCATATCAGCGTGGACAGGAGGGGCGCGTAAAAATAGATGGATGTCTCCAATGGTAAACCGAAGAAAGATTCGCCAAGTTTCATGTAAGGAGCAACAGCGCTCACAAGCGCCACCCCGGTAACAATCAAAAAAAGTTTTGCAATCGATTTCATTTTTAAGGACAACACCTGAACAGCCACAGCGCCTGCGGAAAAGATAACCGCCATCGCAAGGTAGGTAAACATAAAGTGCGTCACCCATATTTCATTGTCGATCAGATATTCGTTGGCGGCGGTGTCAATGATATGAATCAAGACTCCGCCTATGGCGCCTGCCACCGCGCCGATCAGCCCGCCCAATATTCCGTTGCGGAAAAAAGCAGGAACCGAAACGGTGAAGATACCTAAAACGGCCCACGCCACAACCTGATAAGTCTGCAGAGACGCCAACTGTATCAACTGGCCTTCGTCCAGCATAATTTTCAACTGGGCGCCTGCGAGCCCGGCCACCGCCGAAACAACCGCCAGCATAACGGGAAGGGGAAAACCGGCGTCTGTTTGGCGCAGATGATCGGAAATCGCAAAACCCTGCGCTGAATTCGAGCCGGATATGGCTCCATCACGCTCGTTTTTCAATTGCCTGGCCTGTATCTCGACCTGGCGTCGGTCTCTTTCCAGCTTTCTTTGCTCATACTCCATTTTCGATTTCATCTTCGACAGCTTGTCCCCTTCGTCGAGCCCCAGATATTTTCCAAGAGCTGTCCTTAGCTGGCCCGCTGTCTGGAAACGCGCGTTAGGCTTTTTCTCAAGGCACCTGAAAACTATTCTGGCAAGCGCCTTGTCGCACTCTTCAAGAGGAGGCGGAGCTTTGTTGATATGCTGGTCTATCATTTCGCTCGCTTTATTGCTATTGAAGGCGATCTGGCCCGCGATCAGCTCGTACATGGTCAACCCCAGCGCGTATATGTCGCATCTTGCGTCCGGCTTTTCCCCCTGCAAAACTTCTGGCGCCATGTAGGCGAGGGTTCCGGCGATTTGCGGATGGTCGTCCGACTCGGACGCGAGTATTCTGGCGATTCCGAAATCCATCAGCTTGACTTCGCGCCTGGAGCTAATCATGATGTTGGCAGGCTTTATATCGCGATGAACCACGTTTTTTTTATGCGCGTAATCGAGAGCCGAGCAAACCTTGAAACCTATCTGGGCGACGATTTTCTGATCCAGCTTGTTGCCCGGCTTGCGCGACGCCATCGTAAGAAGATCGAGGCCTTTGATAAACTCCATAAGAAGAAACGCATACTCGCCATCCTGCTCGAAATTGATGAGCCTCATAATACAAGGATGGGTGAGCATCATCGCCACCTGCGCCTCAAGCTTGAGCGTTTCAACCGCTTTTTTATTCTGGCTGACGTTTTTCTTCAGCAGTTTTATGGCGATACGCCTGTCGAGTTGCTGATCGGAGCCGGAGTAGACCACACCCATTCCCCCCTCGCCTATTTTGGAGTTTATCTTGTACCTGCCGGAGAAAATGGAGCCTTCTTCAACTTCGATATAATCGGAGCGTGATCGCTCCATCTCCTCTGTGGCGCTTTGGGCGATCTGATCGGCCAGAACCGTTGTCTTTCGCGAAACTTCCATTTCCTCTGTATTTGACGAGAATATTGACCACCGGGGGCCCCTATGGCCTGCGCTGTGGCGGATGATTCAAAACAGGTTTAACTATAACATTTTCCGATAGATCGATAAAACCGAAAACCCGAATCACGGCGACAACACTTTGAGTTTGAGTTATTATCCAGAGCTATGGTTGAAAATCTGATTACCCTGGGTCTGGAAACATCATGCGACGAAACGGCGGTAGCCGTTGTGGAGGGCAGGTTTAACATTTTGTCATCGGCCGTCGCGTCGCAGGATGAGATTCATTCTAAATATGGCGGGATAGTCCCGGAGCTTGCCTGCAGGCGCCATGTGGAAATGATCCGCCCTCTGGTAAAAGAGGCTTTAAATATAGCCGGAACCAGACTTGACCGGATAGGGCTGGTGTCGGCCACACGCGGCCCCGGTCTTGTGGGCGCTCTGCTTGTCGGGTTGTCCTACGCAAAAGCTCTGGCATGGGCCAGAAAACTGCCATTCGCCGGGGTGAACCATCTTCAAGGGCATGTAATGTCCGCGTTCGTCCAGCGGCCAGATACGCCTTTGCCGGCGGTGGCCCTGCTCGTTTCCGGGGGACACACCGAGCTTTTTCTGGTAGAGACAATCGGCCAGCTTGTCCATCTTGGCGGAACCCGTGACGACGCGGTTGGAGAAGCGTTCGATAAAGTCGCTAAAATGCTTTCGCTAGGTTATCCGGGGGGGCCTGTCGTTGAAAAGATGGCGGAGCTGGGGGAGCCTGTCTACAATATCCCTGTGGCAATGGCGAGAGCCGATACGCTCGATTTTTCATTTTCCGGCCCCAAGACAGCTGTAAAACAGTTAATCAACAAACTGGAGAAAGAAGGATCAGGCCCGATAAGCGCGAATATCTGCGCGTCATTTCAGCGCGCCGCCGTTGACGCTCTTGTCTTGAAAACCAGTCTCGCTATTGAAAAGTATAATCCCGCTTCAATCTTGATCGTGGGGGGTGTCGCAAGCAACGGCGCTTTAAGGCGCGCCATGAACAGACTGGGGGAAGAGCGGAGCGTGGAGGTGGTTTTTCCCGATCCTATGCTTTGCACCGACAACGCTGTGATGATCGCCTCTGCGGGAGCCTGCGACTTCCTTAACGATCCACAAAACCGGGTCTTCCGCGATTACCTGACGCTCGACGCCGATCCGTCATGGATGCCCGGAGCCGAACCGCGCTGAATCATAAGGTCACGCGGGGGCGGCTGACTCTCACATTGCCACCATTTGTTATTTCGCTTTTGCTTTATCTTTCCCGGCCATCAGGTAGTCTATCACTCTTGCGAAATAACTGACATCCCTGGCGCCTCGAACCATAACGCCGTTAACGAAAAATGTGGGGGTGGACTGCACTCCCAGTTTTTTGGCCAGAGCTATGTCGGAGTTTATTTTTTTCTCATACACCGGCGTTTTCATATCTTTTCTGAATTTCTCCACGTTCATCCCAAGCTGTTTTGCGTATCTTGCATAATGCTTATTCGCGCCGCCCTTTTTCCACTCCGCCTGCTTTGCCATAAGCATATCGTGGAATTGCCAGAACTTGCCCTGCTCTCCGGCGGCCATAGCGGCTTTGGCCGCGCTCCTGGCCACAGGATGTATCCTTTCCAGCGGATAATGTTTAAAAACGAATCTTATTTTATCACCATATTTTTTCCCCAGCGCTCTTATAATCGCCACTGATCTTGCGCAATAAGGACACTGAAAATCTGAAAACTCGACTACCGTCACCGGCGCGCTGGCCGATCCTTTTACCGGGGAGTCGCCGACTGGAACATTGATCCTGCTTTTAAGCGATTGTCTGAACTGGGCGTCTTCCTGTTCTTTTCTTTTCGCCATGTAATATTTTTGCATGGCGTTGTCTATCACTTCGGGATGAGTTTCAATATAGTTTTTTATTATTCCCTCTATCTCTTTTTTATCAGCCGCGAACGAGGGCGCCGCCATAAGAAACGATAGAGCGAAGAAGGCAAAGTATCTGAACATAAAGCTGACATCTCCAGATTAATTGAATATTTTTTCGCCGTCCCACAATACCACGACAAGGTTCGAGCCTGAAATAATTTCCCTCGCGCTTGACGCGGGGCCTCGGAGATACCGGATCGAAGTCCGGTATGACAATTGCGCTCAGCCTGGCGCGTGAATTACCACACACTTTTCTCTCCCACCCTCAGGGAGGAGGAAATTGAACTTCGCCTTCGCGTGTTTCTCAATAGCCCCTCATCATTTATATCGCGGATATGGTCAGAATTGTTTAAGCTTAAGTAGATTCATCATAAAGGCTCCTCCATGAAACGTGGTTTGACGTTACTTGCTCTTGCGACCGCTCTTTTTGTCTCCACAAATCCGGCCCATGCGGAAAAACGGCGCTTCATAACGATCGGCTCTGGAAGCGTGACGGGTGTTTACTACCCCATCGCGGGAGCCATTTCCAAAATCGTCAACAAGCAAAGAAAAAAGCATGGGATAAGAGCGACTGTCGAATCAACGGGGGGATCGGCTTACAACGTCAACTCCATGTCCATTGGCGAGATGGATATGGGGATAGTTCAGTCCGATGTCGGTTTCCGGGCTTTTAACGGCGTCGGCGACTTTAAGGGAAGAAAAATAAGTAAACTCCGCTCCATCCTGTCGTTGCATCCAGAGCCTTTTCATATCATCGCCTCTGAGAAAAGTGGAATAAAAACTTTCAACGATCTGAAAGGGAAAAGGGTGAACATAGGCAATCCCGGCTCCGGCCAGCGGTCAAGCTCTGAAGCGCTCTTTTCGGTCACCCCTTTCGGGCTAAAAGACATGACGGTGGAGTCGCTTAAAGGGTCGGAAGCCCCCGATTATCTGCGCGACGGAAGAATAGACGCATTTTACTACACGGTGGGTATCGGCTCGGCCAGCATCATGGATATAGCCAGCGCCCATGTGATAAAACTTATCTCCATAGACGATTCTATTCTCGACAAGCTCAAAAAAGGACGGCCCTATTTCGTGCCTGTGGACATTCCCGGCGGCGTATATCCGAACAACCCTGACCCTGTACACACTTTCGCCGTCAAAGCCACGCTCCTTACAACTACCGATCTGTCGAGCGAAATCGTATACAACATAGTAAAATCGATTTATGAAAATTTCGACGAATTCATCAAAACCCATCCGGCTCTTGCTTCGCTGACGCCGGAGGACACTTTAAAGGGGATGAGCGCCCCTTTTCATCCGGGAGCGTTGAAATATTATAAAGAGCGCGGCTGGATAAAATAACCTGAAAGACTCTGGACAGATTTTTTATCGGCGATCAGAAAGGCTGGAGATGAACGACAGGCAAAACGATAAACTCAGAATGAACGCGGTGACTTTCGTCGACGATTGGGGAAAAGTCCGGCTTACCATATCCACATCGGACGACGGGCGCCCGTATATCGCTGTTTTAAGCCCGGCGGGGGAGATAAGCGCGCTGTTTAGCGTAACCCCGGATCAGGAGCCTTATATATCCAGGACAAAATAGACGGTTGGTTTTCTCTCTCCACGGTTAAGCGGAAAAAAGCATGACTGAATCGAAAGAAGAAAACGGCAAACAGCGCGGTTGGGTTGAAAATCTGAAATTCTGGAAAAATCCAGATTCATGGGAAGTCTGGCTGAAAAACACTTACCAGAGCATTCAAAAATATCCAACCATAATTGTGACAGTTGGCGTTGTTGTCGTAGTAGCTCTGCTTGTTTTTGTCCCCATAGCTCAAAGCTGGTTCTCGGACATAACCGCCAACGAAGCCCGTAAAACTCTGGCGCAGATGTTGGGAGGTCTGGCGATTCTAACCGGGCTCTATATCGCGTGGCAACGTGTAAAAGTAACCGAAGAAGGGCAAATCACCGAACGGTTCACAAGAGCGATAGACCAGCTTGGGGCAGTCGATAAAGATGGAAGCCCGAAGATAGAAATCAGGCTGGGTGGAATTTACGCTCTGGAACGAATCGCCAATGACTCCAAAGCGGATCATTGGACAGTAATGGAGGTTCTATGCGCTTACATACGAAACAACTCTGGTAAAAAAGAAAAAGTAGAAGCAAACAATGATGAATTTTTAATAGGTACTAATAAAACCTTGATACAGGAAGATATTCAGTCAGCATTAACTGTGATTGGAAGAAGAAAAAGGTGGAATGAAGAAACTGAAGATCAAGTTCTTAATTTTTCTAACTCTGATCTCAGCCATGCCTATCTTGATGGAGGGAATTGGGAGAAGGCAATCTTTGCTAAATGCAATTTGGAAAACGCTATGCTTAGTAAGGCCAATTGTAAAAGTTCTTTATTTCCTCTTACAATAATAAAGAATGTAAATTTTGATGGTGCGCATTTAGAAGGCGCCTTTTTGGCTCTCGCACATGACATCACAATAAAACAAATAAAATCAGCATATATTGATGAGAATACTTTTTTCGAATTTGAGATGGATAAAGAATTATGCGACGAATACGCAAAAGGAACTTTACCTGACCGATTCACTGAGGTTATGGAAAAAAAGAAAATACTGAAACAAGATCAAAAATCTGATGAATAGTAACTTTTTGAACACCACCCCTGTATCCCCTCCTCAGGCAAGGAGGGGAAAAGAGTTCTCTCCACCTTTTCGAGGGGGAGAAGCGCGGGGTCAGTATGACCCAAGCGCAGAGGGGGTGTTAAAATCAAACCGATATTATTATGAAACGAACCTTTAACGATCCGTCCACAAAAGCTAAGCGTAGAGAACTGCGCCACGATTCGACTACAGCAGAAATAACCCTGTGGTCGAAATTAAAAGGCGCAAAATTGTATGGCTATAAATTCCGGCGGCAACATGGTGTAGGAAAATATATTCTGGATTTTTACTGCCCGGAATTAAATTTGGCGATAGAAGTTGATGGTGATTCACATTTTATAGGTGATGGCCCCGAACGTGACGCGATTAGAAGCCAATTTATTCAAGGCAAAGGTATTCGGATATTACGTTTTACGAATGTAGATATTAGTAAGAATCTGGAAGGAGTGTTAATTACTATGGGAAAGGCCATTGAAGACATTAAAAAGGAACTTAATTGAACACCACCCCTGTATCCCCTCCTCAGGCAAGGAGGGGAGTGGCCGGGCCACACCGGTGACGGTGTAACGCCATTTTTAAGGAACAGAAAGTGATTGAAAAATGAGGAAAAGCCAGGGAAGGACTTTTTCAGCACACCGCTAATAAATATAAAATATGACTGAAGAAAAATTCACGATCAATCGGGAGACATCCGCGATGGCAGAGCAGGTCGTCGAGACTGAGACCGGCTCGCGCCATCCACGCGGATCAGCAATGGTTTTCATTACGGCCATTTGCCTCGGCTGGTCTTTATTCCAGCTTTCTGTCGCAAGCTTCGTGACCCTCGACGCGTGGCGCGCAAGGGTAATCCACCTCGCATTCGCCATAGTCCTCGCGTTCCTTCTTTTCCCGGCGCGTAAACACTCGAAAGCTAAAGATTACATCCCCTGGCATGACTGGGCGCTTGCTGGCATATCCGCGTTATGCGTGCTGTATATCATCTTCGATTTTAACGGGCTAAACCAGAGGCCGGGCATTCCCCTGCCCCGCGACATCGCTTTCGGTCTTTTGGGAATGGCGCTCATACTGGAGGCTTCCCGGCGGTGCCTCGGCCTGGCTCTTACCGGCGTCGCCTGCGCGTTTATAATCTATTCACTGCTGGGGCCCCATCTGCCAGATATCATCGCCCATCGCGGCTACTCCATAAGGCGAATCGTCGATCACCAGTTTTTAACCACCGAAGGAATTTTCGGTGTGCCGCTGGGGGTATCGGCGGCGTTCGTTTTTCTTTTCGTTTTGTTCGGGAGCATGCTCGAGAAGGCTGGCGCCGGGCAATATTTCATAGAGGTCTCCTACAGCCTTCTGGGGCGTTTTCGGGGCGGCCCGGCCAAAGCGGCGATTCTCTCTTCCGGGCTTACAGGGATGGTCAACGGAAGCTCCGTGGCCAACGTCGTCACCACCGGAACTTTCACTATTCCGCTTATGAAAAAAGTCGGATATCCGCCGGAAAAAGCCGCCGCCATAGAGGTGGCCGCCAGCACCGACGGACAGCTGATGCCGCCGATCATGGGAGCGGCGGCGTTTATAATCGCCGAGTTTTTGGGGATCACTTATTTCGAAGTTGTGCGGGCGGCCATAATCCCGGCGCTGGCAAGTTACCTGACTCTTTTTTATATAAGCCATCTGGAGGCGTTAAAGCTCGGCCTTAAAGGCGCGGCCAAAGAAGATGTGCCAAAGTTTTTCCCTACCCTCCTTCGCGGAGCCCATTACCTTGTGCCGGTGGCGACGTTAATCATATCGTTGTTGATTCTAAAGCAGTCACCCATCGCCTCGGCTTTCAACGCCATCATGGTTTTAATGGGGATCATGGTGATACAAAGCCCGTTAAAAGCGCTGGCAGGCGGCGGGCAGGCCTTCCCCGCCCTGCTCGAAGCCTTTACCGGTATCTACTACGGGCTTATTAACGGAGCGCGCAACATGGTGGCTATCGGAATCGCCACCGCCACCGCCGGAATCATCGTCGGAACGGTGACGCTGACCGGCCTTGGGCTGAGGGTCGTCGAAATCGTCGAAATATTATCGATGGGGTCTCTCCCGCTCATGCTTTTAATCACAGCTTTCGCCTGCCTTCTGCTCGGCATGGGGCTTCCCACAACCGCCACCTACATTGTCATGGCCACGCTGACGGCGCCGATCATTGTCACGCTTGGAGCTAATTCCGGAGTGGTTATCCCCCTGATAGCCGTTCATCTTTTCGTATTCTATTTCGGTATCCTCGCCGACGACACACCGCCGGTGGGTCTTTGCGCGTACGCCGCCGCCGGCATCGCAGGCTCCGACCCGGTGCGCACAGGCATCCAGTCGTTCACTTACGATATCCGGGTGGCCCTGCTACCGTTTATGTTCATCTATAACAACGAGATTCTGCTTATAGGCGTCACAAGTTATACCCATGGCATTTTCATCATGGCTATGACAGCGCTTGGGATGTACGCTTTCGCTTCTGCGACCCAGGGCTACGCACTCCTCGCTCTGTCGTATGTTGAGCGTATAATTTTACTTCTCGTCACCTGGCTGTTAATCAATCCTTACTTTTTCAACGGATTTATATCTTTGCCAAGCGCCTATTTTTATTGCCTGGCCGGTCTTGCGATTTATGGAGCTATCGTAGGCCGCCAGCTGATTGCTAGCCGTAAGGAGCCTGTATGACATTCAGAAAAATAAACGAACGGTCTCTTTTGTCCTAGAATATATAATCCGTTCGATTTATAAAATAGTATGACTCGATTATTTGTAATTGCAATTGCGCTGATGTGGGCGGCTCCGGTTTTCGCCAGCGACGATATCGCCATTCGCGCCACAGCCTCGCCCGACAGGCTTGCTCCTGGATATACGTTCCGGCTTGAAATCACCATAGAGGGGAAAGGCATCCGCTCTTTGCCCGATCCGAATATGCCGAGACTTAAATCTTTCGATATAGTCGGGCGCTCTTCCAGCCAGCAGGTTTCCATGTCTGGCCTTTCGGTGACCCTATCCAAAACCGTCGCCTACCAGGTGCGGGCGCCAAAAGAAGGAAAATACCAGATACCTTCCATCACACTGGTTTATGAAGGGAAAACATACAAAACCGATCCGATCGACATTACCGTCGATCCATCCGCGCCAGTACCGCAAAATCAGAAAAGAAGAGCGCCCCATGGCATGCCGGGCTTCCCCGGTCTCATCGACCCTTTTGCCGCTTCGGGAGGCGGCTCATTATTTGATCGCCATCTCAGGCTCGACAACGATGACCTGATGGTGAAAATGGATGTCGATAAAAAAACGGCCGTCCCTTACGAGCCGATCATTGCCACGTTCAGTTTTTACAGGGCCGTTAGCCTGTGGGAAAGCCCAAGTTATGAAAAACCGGCGTTCGAGGGATTCTGGGTGGAGAGCCTGCCTTTTGAAGATGGAAAAAACGAGCAGTTGTCTAAAGAGCGGATAAGCGGCAAGAATTACATAGTGGCCAAAGTGCGCTACGCGATAATTCCGTTATCGCCGGGGAAGAAAATCGTAGATCAGGCGACCCTTTCGATTTCCGAGGGGCCCTGGTCGGAGCGGATAAGGCTGAAGACAAAACCGATACCAATCGAAATCCATCCTTTCCCCGAAGACGGAAAGCCGACCGGTTTTTCCGGCGCGGTGGGAAAATATACTATTTCCGCGCAAGTGGCTCCGGCCACAGCCAAAGTCAACGATGGCATGACGCTAAGGCTCACTATAAAAGGCGGGGGATACCTAAAACCGGCCACCTCTCCTTTAAAACCCTCCATCGACGGGATGGAGGTGTACGACCCTAAAGTGATCGACAGCGTGGATAAATCTGGCGGCTCCATTGTCTCAACCAAAATAATCGAATATCCGATGATCCCAAGAGAAGAGGGAAAAAAGACCATCGAGCCGTTTGTCGTATATACCTACGATCCTGATTCAGGAAAATATACTTCTCTAAAGACCCGCCCCATTGAGATAAACATTCTTGCCGGACCGGTGGTTAAATCCGCCGCCGTTACAGCGCGCAGTCTGATCGCGCCTTTAAAATCGGACATTCTCTATATAAAACCGGATAAAGATATCCTGGAGGATTTCGGCGCTCCATTACACAGACGCTGGTTTTTATGGGTGATTCTCCTCGCCCCTTTTCCTGTTCTGGCTGTTGGATGGGCCGTAGCAGGACGAAAGAGACGATTTTTGACGGACAAGGTTTACTTTAGAAGTTACCACGCGGCGAAAACAGCAAAGGCGATGCTGGCTGAAGCCGGAAAAAAGGAGGAGCCTGCCGAGTTTTACGCGGCGCTCGATAAAGCTATACGCGGATACCTGGCCGACAAATGGAACCTGTCGGCGCCGTCGATAACCATGCAGTTTGTAAAAAAGCGGATGGAGCAATCTGGCGCCGAAAACGCCAATGGCCTTGTCGAGCTGTTTGAGGCGGTGGAAATCGCTCGCTATGCGCGGCATGAAATAAACAACATGAGCCTTCACCTTAAAAAAGCGAACGAGTTTGTCGAATGGATGGAGAGACAGGCCTCATGACCGGTTTTATCCAGCGAACAATCGTTACCGCGGCGCTTTTATCCGCGCTGTTGACCGCCCTGGCGTTCGCGGGCGCTCCGGCGGAGACTTATAACCGGGCAAACCGGCTTTACGCTGAAAAAAAATATGACGCCGCGCTACAGCTTTATAACGCTATCGATATTGAAAATCCGGATCTGGAATATAACCGGGCGGCGGCTTATTTCAAGACCGGTCACACGGGAAAAGCGGTGTTACATTTCAGCAGAGCCCGTAGACTGCGCCCGGGCGACGCCGATACGCGATACAATCTCAACTTTTTGAGCGCCTACAAGACCGACAAAGAGGAGACAAAAGAGCCGGGCGTAGTCTCTGACGTTTTGGAGTATGTCGTCAACGCCCTTTCGCTCTGGACGATGAGCGCCATCGCCGCGATCTTCTACATAGCCGCAATGTTTGCAGGACTCGGCGTCATAATCTCTTTCGACACGAAACGAAAGAGATTTCTCACCCGGTCTCTTCAATTCCTCGTGGTGGTCACAGCGTTTTTGTTTACAATTACAGGAGCGAGAATCCACCAGTTCGAGCGGACAGACAGGGCGGTCGCCATCGCCGGAAATGTAGACGCCTACGACTCCCCTTCCGATAAGACCACCACGGTTTTCACTTTCCATGAGGGAACAAAGGTACGGTTGGGGCGCGTGGAAGGCAACTATGTCCATGTCACCCTTGCCTCCGGCTATAGCGGATGGGTGGACCGGGCCAAGCTTACGCGGATTTAGAGCCGGTCTGGCGGCGGAGTTCCTTTGCGTGATACAATCTAGCTTTTAAAATTCAACATCAGGGCTGTCGTTCAAATGATATTTCCGCAATACCGGGCGCGGCGCGCGCGGGCGTCTGAAAACCTGCGCAGGATGGTTCGTGAAAACAGGCTTTCACCCGATATGCTCATCTACCCGATGTTTGTCACTTACGGAAAAAATGTGAAAGACGAAATCTCATCCATGCCGGGTAATTACCGTTTTTCGGTAGATAACCTTGTAAAAGAAGTCAAGGAAGTCGAGTCGTTGGGAATTCCGGCGGTGATTCTGTTCGGAATCCCGGAGACGAAAGACGAGACCGGCTCTGAAGCCTACAACCCGGACGGGATAGTTCAAAACGCCATCCGTGAAATAAAAAACGCCTGCCCCGATATGGTAGTCATAACCGACGTATGTATCGACGAATACACAACACACGGGCATTGCGGAGTTGTCAAAGACGGGAAAATCCTGAACGACCCGACCCTGGAGCTGTTGGGCGCCATGGCGCTGACACACGCAGACACAGGCGCCGATATTGTCGCCCCGTCGGATATGATGGACGGGCGAGTCGGCGCTATCCGGGTGGCGCTCGACGATAACGGCCACAAAGATGTGGCTATCATGTCTTACGCCGCGAAATACGCCTCCGCCTTTTACGGCCCCTTCCGCGAAGCGTGCGACTCCTCCCCGCAGTTCGGCGACCGCGCAACCTACCAGATGGACCCGGCGAACGCAATGGAGGCGATCCGGGAAGTGGCGCTCGACATAGTGGAAAACGCGGACATCATAATGGTCAAGCCCGCCCTCCCCTATCTCGACATCATCCGCATGGTGAAAACCCAGTTCAACCTGCCTCTGGCCGCGTATAGCGTTTCAGGAGAGTTCTCCATGATCGAAGCCGCCGGAAGAAACGGATGGATAGACCGCGACCGCGCGATGATGGAGGCGCTCCTGTCAATCCACCGCGCCGGGGCGAATATGATACTTACCTATTTCGCGAAGGACGCGGCGAAAATTCTTAACGGGTAGCCCGTCACAATGCCATCTAACCACTCGCCCGGCATTTCCCGGACGCCACGCATTCCCCGTCTGCCACGCATTCCCCCAATGCTTCTGCACATCTGTTGCGCCCCATGCTCGCCCTACGTTGTCGAGGAGTTACAGCGCGACTATGATTTGACGCTTTATTTTTACAACCCGAATATCCATCCCGAAGAAGAATATGTAAAGCGGCTCGAAGAAGTGAGAGTCTGGACAAAATCGGCCGGACTTAAACTTGTTGAAGGAGAGTACGACGCTGATACATGGTTTGACAAAACGAAAGGTTTAGAAGACGAGCCGGAGCGGGGAAAAAGATGCGAGGTCTGTTTCGACATTCGCCTTTCAAAAGCGGCTGATGAGGCTGGCAGACTTGGTTTTGAAAATTACGGGGCTGTTTTATCCGTCTCTCCTCATAAAGACTCGGCGGTCATAAACCGCATCGGCTCTGATGCGGGCAAGAAGCGTGGCGTGAAATTTTTTGAGGCGGACTGGAAAAAAAAGGAGGGATATAAAGTTACGACCAGGATGGCCAAAGATATGGGATTTTACCGTCAGGATTATTGCGGATGCGTATATAGCAGACGCGGACGTGGGAAACAGTAAAACAGCGAGGTCTTGAAATGGAAAATTTACCTATATTCGCGATATCATTTGTTCCTTTTGTTTTAATCGCGCTCTACTTTGCTAAAACCCGCAGAGCCACTTCCCAAGCATGGATAAGATTCGCTCAAAGGAGAGGATTAGAATATAACGATCTATGGGGCGCCGGGAAAAGCCGGGGTCCTGGCGCATCCATGAAAGCAAAGCAGTCCTCTATTGTTACGCGGATACTATCTTTCGGCGCGATGCCCCGTATAACCGGGGAGAACAATGAATTTCCTTTTACATTATCCACCGTCAAAAAAGGATCAGGAAACAACCAGAGGATATACACCTTCATGGAGCTTCAATTGAAAGATTTACCTGCGGGCATGCATGTTTATCCAGAAAAAAGCGTTCATAAAATCATAAAAATATTCGGCTATCAGGATATTCAGACGGACGACGCGGATTTTGATAAGAAATTCATGGTCAAAGGAGAAAATCGTGAGCAGGTTTTATCCTACCTGACACAAGAGCGCCGTACAACGCTCAAAAAATATTATAAAGAAATCCCCAATCTTGAGCTTCGGCAGGGCGCTCTTTATATGGAAAGGCAGGGTCTTATTAAAAAGATGAGCGAACTTGAAAAATTGTTCATGGAATTGGGAAAACTTGCGACAGCGCTGGGGTGAGCCAGATATTCCGTAGTTAAATCATCCGGCCTGGTACAGGGTATCTATCTCGTTGGCGAGGTTTATATCTTTTTGAGTGACCGTATCACCCCGATCATGAGTTGTGGTTATGATTTTCACTTTTTTATACCCGATCACTATATCAGGGTGATGAGCAACCTCTTCAGCTTTTTCCGCCACTGTGGCGGCGAACTTGGCGCCATCGAGATATGATGAGAAAGTAAACTCTCTCTCAATCGCCGAGCCAGATTCAATCCAACCAGAATCCATAGCAGTCTCCATCAAATAGAAATTATTTCTCGCTCCTGATTTTTTCTATCTTCCTCTCCGTCGCCTCTTCGATCTTTGCTTTTTCGCGGCTCATATTCTGTGTCAGCTCATCTCTCACGGCCTCATGTTCCTCACCTGCCCAGTCGAGCTTTTCCAGTTTTTCGTTGGCCATGATGGTGAGCTCGGCGATTTTAGCCCCGTTCACTTTCCGTATTTCAGCGATCTGATTTTTCTGATTTTTTGTCAGCTTTTTCGCGCCGCCCAGTTTTTCCGATTTTTCCATCGCCAGTTCCAGCGCTGACTTCATCTTTTTTCTCCTTTTTATGTTTTCTTTCCAGAATACGATTCGACGATTTTTCCTCAACCAGGGTCTTGATTCTCATCCCCGGCGTCAAGGCGTCATTATGATCCATCGCGTTTAAAGTAGCCATCTCCAGGGCAAGCGCCTGGTTGCCGCTTACATCTTCTGCGATTGATCGAAACGTATCCCCTTTTTTTACCGTATAGATATGAATCTTGTACGGTGGAAGAGTTTTCCCGTGCCATTTCGGCCTGCCGTATCTCAAGCCCTCAATCATGTCCAGATACCTGTCCCGGTAAAATTGATAATCCTTGCCTCTACCAGACAGAATTCCCGCTTTTTCCTCCGCTTGTATGATCCTTACGATTGTATCCGGGTGAGTGGCCTGAAAACCGTGGTACCCCCGCCCGCCCAGTTTTTCTAACGTGCGCAGTGACTGGAGGAAACCGACTATCGCATGCGGATCGTATCCGGCTTCATGCGTTAAGATCAACCCCTCCTGGTCAGACTCCATTTCCATGTCGCGTCCGTAACCGAGCAGGATTTGCTGTGACAAAGAAGTAGTAATTGTCAGCCACGCTCCGGCGTTGGCCCGGATATCTTTGCTCGCAATAAGGCCGCCTAAAGCCAGCAAAGTCTGGCCGATGCTCTTTTTCATTTTTTTGACCGCGTGATGCCCTATAACATGGCCGATTTCGTGCCCGATCACCCCGGCCAGCGCCGCTTCGGAATTGAGGACGGCCAGCAGTCCGCGAGTGACATATATATATCCTCCCGGCAAAGCAAAAGCGTTGACCATCGCATCGTCCATAAGTTTGAAATGATACTCATATTGCGGCTCTACAACCTCGGCCAATACTCTTTTGCCAACTTTTCTTACATACGCCTGAAGCTTTTCGTCATCGTACAGGCCGTAGGCGTGAACAATTTGCTCGTCCGCCTTGCGCCCCATCTCCTCCTCGTCCGGCGCTTTAAAAAGGGCGATGGCGGGCTTCGGAGCGATCACGATAACAGCTGTAACTACAGCTAAAAGGGCTATGGATTTAACAGGTAAAAACATGATATATAACTTCCATATTTATCAGTTTAGTATACTACGTTTTTGTTTAAGGATTCTTATGACGCCCATTTTCGCAGACAACTTCAAAGGTGGCGGATTCGGAGGTCTGGCCGGTCACAGCCCCGTTTTCGACGGCTCACACGCCGCTATACTGCCTGTTCCCTACGATGGAGCGGTAAGCTATAAATCGGGCGCAAGAGAAGGCCCCGGGGCGATCATCGAGGCAAGCTGTCATGTGGAGCTTTACGACACTCAATGGAACGTCGACAACGAGCGCCTTGGACTGACTCTTCTAAATGAAGTAGAGCCGGATGTTTGCGGCCCGGAGGAGACCATCGCCAAAGTGGAGACAGTGTACGAGGCCACGCTCGATAAAACAGGGTTCGTCCTCATGCTAGGCGGCGACCACAGCCTTACAACAGCCCCGGTCAGGTCTCTCGCCCGCAGGTTTGAGAAAACCTTGACGGTAGTCCAGATAGACGCGCACACCGATCTTCGGGACAAATATCAGGGCTCGCCCTTCTCTCACGCCTGCGTCATGCGCCGCGTTATTGAACTTGCGCCGATAGTCCAGATAGGCGTCCGCAGTATATCGAAAGTGGAGAGCGATTTTATTAAAACCTCCGGGCATCGGGTTTACCCGGCGTGGGATGTGGCGGGACAAACCGATTGGATCGAGCCGATGGTAGACGCGCTCACCGAGAACGTTTATATTACTTTCGATCTGGACGGGTTCGACCCGTCGGTGGCTCCAGGTGTCGGCACACCAGAGCCGGGCGGCCTGTCGTGGGGCGACGCGATCAACATCATCCACGCCATCGGATCGAAACGGAAAATCGTAGGCGCCGATGTGATGGAGCTAAGACCAATCCCCGGCTCTGTACAGTCACAATTTACAGCCGCGAAACTTTGTTTCAAACTTTTATCGGCGGCTTTTCTTTTGAAATAGCAGGCGTAACACAGCGTCGCCCGACCACGGACATGACTCAGGACGCATGGCGAGGTCACGTCAAAAAGCTGGTAGCTCTCAATATGTCATTGTATGTAAAACAAAATACTCTGGCCCCAAGTCAACCACACTGCCCGATTCAGTAAGAATGATGATGTCTGGATTTATTTCTTTAATTTTACGAATAGCCAACTTCAGCTTATTTGATCGTTCTTGTGGGCTTTCAAGGTTCCAGTTAGCAATACGAAAATATTTCACTGTTTTACTGGCCCAGCGTTTTCGATTTCTACCACCCAGAGTTTTATATAGCTATATGAGCTTTCTATCAGGGGAATTCGGATATAACCGCTTAATGTTGTCCTTTATCCTTACCTTTACTCTATTTTGGATAAAAGTGTTCTTGTCTAGCTCATGTCCCAACTGCTTTGCTTCTTCTGAATTCTTAATTTCAACTAGATCGTCATAAGCTTCGTAATTGGCCATATAAATTGGAAGAAGCTTATTTATTACGCACTCTAATTCATATCCGGATTTTGCTTTCCTCGCCTCATACATAAGTAATTGATCAGAATCTAATTTTGGAACACTGACGAGTTTTCTTTCCTCCATTGAAGGTACGAGTTCCTTATCAACAATTTTGGCCCATTTATTCAGTTTTTTAATCCCAGCCTTAGCCCAGTACGCTGGAGTTCTGGATAACTCGGCTCCTTCTTTCATCGCCCAAGCCACATTACACCCAATCATTACGTCTGTAAGCGCTCGATTAAAAAACCAATCAGAGTAATGTAAGGAAGCAAATCGATTCAAATGTTCAGCTATGTCATCGCTAATTAGCCCGTGCGTCTCGTACAAGACAATTGTCGGCCAACCATCTTCGAATAAATATTGGTTATCAAAGCTATTGTCCCTCTTTTTCTCGTTAAATTCTGCGCTAGCGCATACTCCATTATCTAATGTTGCATCTCCTCCTCTCATTGCAGGTTTTACATGATCAACCCAGTCAGCGTCCCAGGTCGGGGATGCTCCGTGGTCGAGAATCCAGAGTAGCTTCCCAGAAAAAGAGCAAATTGCTCTATCTCTTGCAAAAATTCTCGCTTTCTGTAGGTCTGTAAAATTATGACGTTTTTGCATCTTGCCTCATTTTCTTCACAAGTATTCAATTGTGTGGTTACTCATATTTCTTATTCTTCTTTGCGCTTCAATGAGGTAATGGCTACTGCTACTGTTGCTCATCTATTGAGTAATTTAAAACCGAAACCGGTTTTAGTTCTTTAAATTTTTCCTGAAATCGGGCATTTAGCAATTGAATCTTTAGTTGTAACGATCCTTGCGACCGAGAGTGCTCGTGTAAGAGCTATATGCATGCGGAGGTTTAGCTTATCCGTAACCAATCTCATATCGGTAATGATTATCGCTGGACGTTCCAATCCCTTAATTCCGCGGATCGAGTCTGGTATGACACTTGCCCTGCCACCCGCCCTACTTTCTATCCATCTCGCGCCTGACCGAGCGGACGAACCTTGCCAGGGCTTTTACAGCGACCGTTTTTGATTTCGCGGAATGGATTATCTCTATCGCCTTTGATCCTATTATCACACCGTCGGCGGTTTTACATAGCGCTCTGGCCTGCGCCGGTGTTTTAACGCCGAACCCGGCGAGAACCGGGAGGGAGGTGAGTTTCTTAAGCCGGGCTATCGGTTTGACGCCTTCTTTACGATCCGCAGACGCTCCGCCGGTTACGCCGCTTACGTTTATGTAGTAGACGAATCCTCGCGACATGGAGCATATCCGGCGAAGCCGTGATGGCGTGGAAGTGGGCGCCGCGAGCATAATCATATCCAACCCCGCTTTTTTCGCTTTGCCCGTGAACTCGCCCGCCTCCTCCAAAGGCGCGTCCGGGATTATCAGCCCGTCTATTCCAGAAGAGGCGCAGTCGCGCATGAACCTGCCGGTACCATGATTTATGACAAGCGTCGAGGCGAGCATGATAACAAGCGGGTTTTCGTTGGTTTTTCTGATTTTCTCCGCAAGGATCAACGTTTTTGTAAGATTGGCTCCTCTGGCGATGGATCGGAGGAACGACTTTTGTATCACCGGCCCGTCGGCCAGCGGATCGGAAAAAGGGGCGCCAAGCTCGACAATATCCGCGCCTGCGTCGAACGCACAAAGCGTAAGATCGTAACTTGCCGAAAGGCCTGGGTCTCCTGCCGTAAGGAAAATAACCAGCGCTTTTCGCTTGCCGGCCTTAAGGCTTTTTAATTTCTCGTCTATTCGGCTCATGTTCCGGTTTATAAAAAAAGTTACTAACGGGCGCCTCTAAAAATTCATTTCTGCTACAATCGGCTGTAAAAGGCGCCATGCTTCGTTGACGAGTCAAAATCGTCCTCAGAGTAGTTATTACTACGCTTGCGGCTATTTTGTCTCGCCGCCTCGCCTGACGACTTTTCGCTCGATTTCGCTACGAAAGCAATTTTTAGAGGCGCCCTAACCAAGCTCACTCTGGGCCACTACCACGTCTTTGTCCCCCCTGCCGGAGAGGCATATCACCATCATCTCGCTTTTTTTCATTTTCGGGGCCTGGGTCAAAGCGTAGGCGATGGCATGGGCCGATTCAAAGGCCGGGATTATTCCCTCAAGCTGTGTCAGTTTTTTAAAAGCGTCCAGCGCTTTTTTATCTGTAATGGAGACATACTTCGCCCGCCCCGTTTTTTTATAATAAGAATGCTCCGGGCCCACACCGGGGTAATCGAGCCCTGCGGAGATCGAATGGGTATCCATCACCTGCCCGTCCGGATCGAGCATCTGGTAACTTTTAGAGCCGTGTAACGTTCCAATTTTCCCTCTGGCCAGCGGCGCCCCATGTTTTCCGGTGGCCAGCCCAAGCCCGCCGGCCTCCACCCCCACCATCGCCACTTCCTCGTCGTGATGAAACGGATGAAAAAGACCGATGGCGTTGGAGCCGCCTCCCACGCAGGCCACCAAAACATCTGGCAGGCGGCCCTCTTTGACCATTACCTGGAACTTGGTCTCGTGCCCGATAACCGACTGGAACTCCCTGACGATTTTCGGAAACGGATGAGGGCCGACAACGGAGCCGATAATGTAATGAGTGTCGGCGGACGAGCCGATCCAGTCGCGGATAGCCTCGGATGTGGCGTCTTTAAGCGTCTTTGTCCCTGTGGAGACCGGAACCACCCTGGCGCCCAAAAGACGCATCCGAAATACGTTCAATCGCTGGCGCTCCATATCTTTTTCGCCCATGTAAACCGCGCATTCAAGATTCATCAAAGCTGAAGCGGTCGCCGTCGCCACCCCGTGCTGCCCGGCCCCGGTTTCGGCTATGACCCGTTTCTTTTTCATTCGAAGGGCGATAAGCGCCTGGCCTATGGTGTTGTTGATTTTATGAGCGCCGGTATGGTTCAGGTCTTCTCTTTTCAGGTATATTCTCGCCCCGCCGCAGTGCGCGGTCAGCCGCTCCGCGAAATAAAGAGGCGTGGGCCGTCCTATATAGGTGGAGTTGTAACGCTCCAGAAGTTTGTGAAACTTCTGATCGCGCATCGCTTTGTCAAACTCTTTATCCAGTTTTTTCAGGGCCGGCATAAGAGTCTCGATCACATACTGTCCGCCAAACTGGCCGAAATGACCGGAAGAATCTGGCAAATTCATACTTTTGTTCCGTTAAATTAAACTGGTTGAAAACCGACTACAGCTTACCTTCGCGCAGGCTTTATGTAAAGCCCGGCTATAGAGCCATGTACGCTAAAACACCATAGACGGCCTTGTAGGCGCGTTTGCCTCTATGTGATAATAATGAACAACAAATCTGGCGCCGCTTGTAGTAAGCTTGAAAACTTTTATGTGATTGGTCTGTTAAAGGTTCAACTATGTCTGTTGGTGATCTGGAGTCATTGAGGGCGGTCATCAAGCCGGTGGTGGAAGGCGAAGCGCTTGAGCTTGTGGATATCGAAATTAGAGGCCGTGGTAAAACGCCTGTTTTAAGAATCTACATAGATAAAGATGGCGGTGTGACGGTGGAAGAGTGCGCGAAAGTCTCCAGGCAGGCTGAGCTGGCTCTTACGGCGGAGAATTCTATGAATAGCCCCTACACTCTGGAAGTGTCATCGCCGGGGTTGACAAGGCCTTTAAAAAAACCGGCCGATTTTAAAAGAGCGGTCGGTAGCCTGGCCTGCCTTGTCTTGAAAAATATGGTGGCTGGCGTTGATTCTGGAAAGACTCTGGGAGTAATAACGGACGCGAATGACACGGGTGTTACATTTGAGATCAAAGATGAGGGTAAAAGCGTGGAGATACCGTATCCAGACATTAAAAAGGCAAACCTTGAGATAGAGTTTTAGGCATGCCAACAGAACTTTTAAACGCCCTGAACATGGTCGCCAATGAAAAATCGATCAATATCAACGACCTGATCGAAACGATTGAGGGCGCTGTATCCTTCGCCGCGTCAAAACGGCTGGAGCGTGACAATCTGGAGGCGAAATTCGATAAGGAAAAAGGGGCGTTCGACCTGTTTGAAATCCTGAAAGTTTGCGAGTCGGTTCAAGAGCCGAAGCTCGAAATAAATATGGACGAAGCCGGAAAAATCGACAACCAGGCGCGCATAGGCTTGACGGTCAGACGGCGAGTGGAGCTGGAAGGCCTGGGGAGGATAGCGGCTTTGTCTGTGCGTCAGATGATTCACAAAAAAGGGAGGGAACTGGAGCTGGATCGCCTTTACGCTTACTATCGATCAAAAATAGGCTCCGCCGTCACCGGACGGCTTATCCACAAATCCCATGACAATTATATTTTTTCGCTGGAAGGTATAGAGGCCAGCCTGCCGCCCGATGAGCAGTTGGCCAACGATCACCTGGAGCGCGGGAAAAACACCAAGCTTTTGATAATAGACGTAAACTTTACAAGAAAAGAGCCGGTCGCCATCGTTTCAAGAACTCATCCTGACTTGCTAAGAAAACTTCTGGAGCTTGAGACACCCGAAATTATCGAAGGCCATGTGGAAATTGTGGCTCTGGCCAGGGATTACGCAGGCAGATCCAAAGTGGCTGTGCGAAGCAAAAAGCCGGGCGTGGACCCGGTGGGAGCCTGTGTGGGAGTGCGGGGAGGCAGAATTCAGCCTATAGCAAAAGAGCTGGCCAATGAGAAAATAGATGTTTTCAGCTGGGACGACGACCCGAAAGTGTTGATAGCCTCCGCGCTTGTTCCGGCGAAAAACGTTCAGGTCATACCGGCCAGGGAGGAGAAAAGGGCTTATGTGATAGTCCCTGACGAGCAGTTATCTCTGGCTATCGGTAAAAAAGGGGTCAACGTAAAGCTGGCCGTCAAAATTTCCCGGTGGGAGCTCGATGTCTTGAGCCGGAAAGAATATGAGGAAAATCTCGCGCGTATACATAATGCGCAAAAGCGGAGCGGCGATAGCCAGGAGACTGTGACCAAAGCTCAAATTGACCGTAATACAGGAGATGCAGATTAAACATCTGCGGTTTAAAGGGAACCTCTAAAAATTACTTTCGTCACGAAAATGAGTAAAATTGCATATGGCAAGGCGGCGGACAACATTCCCGCAAACGTATGGAAACATACGTTGAGGACAATTTTGTTACGCCAACGAAGCTAGAGGCGGTTTTACACATTTGCAGTAGAAAATGAATTATTAGAGGTTCCCTAAAGCTTATTATGGTAGCATGCGTGGTTTAGGTGCATTTCCGGTGGCCAATTAGGCGCCGTTTAGCTTAGTTTGCAAGGAAGGAGACGATTTTTGTCTGGAGTACGTATATACGAATTGGCCAAAGAATATGGTGTGCCCAACAAGGCGCTTATCGACATGCTGGGTGGAATGGGTTATCCAGTTAAAAGCCATTCAAGCTCTATAGACATGCACCTTGCCGACAGGCTTCGCAGGCAGATAAAACAGAAAGGTCTGGAAAAGCCGCGTCCCAAAAAGCCCGCAAAAGCCACAGTGAAAGTCGCCGCCCCAAAAACCGCAAAACCGGAGAAAAAGGCCGCAATCAGGAAAACTGAAGCTCCGGCCAGAGCGCCTGTAGATAAAAAAACGGCGCCGCCAGCTCAAAAACCAGTAGCCACTCAAAAACCAGTAGCCCAAAAAACGGCTGTGAAACCCAAAGCGGCCGCTTTAAAGCAAGCCGCTCCTGAAAAAACCGCGAAAATCAAAAGGAAAGTGGCCAGGCTCCCCCTTTTCACTGATGTCGTCGAAGAAAAGCCTAAACACAAACCCGCCGCTTCCAGGAAAGCTCCGGCTCATGCGGAACCGGCTAAAGCGAAGACTCCCGACGGGCGGCCTGTCCAAAAAGATTTGAAAACAAAAAAACCTTTTGCTGTAAAAAAGGGTAGGTTTCAAAGGGGAAAGCAAGAAACGAAAAGGCCTGTACATAAGACCGCTTTAAAAGGAACAACTAAAAAGTGGAAAGAAGACGATGCGGCCAGCAGAAAAGCCGAGGAAGAGGAAAGAGAGCTTCAAATGCTTATCGAGGAGGAAGATCGGGCCAAAAGGGAGGTTGAGTCGCGCAGGATCGTCATAGACGAAGCCACCACAGTCAAGGAATTCGCGGAGAAAGTCCACCTGGGTGTAAACGAAATAATAGGCAAGCTTATCGGCAAAGGGTTTATGGCCACTTTGAACCAGACCATAGACGCGGATATGGCCAAAGAAATGGCCTCCGAGCTTGGTTTCGAGATAAAAATGCTGGAGGAAAAAGAACAGGATACAAAATCGGTCGAAGAAGAGGATCATGACAAACTGGTTCCAAGGCCCCCTGTAGTTACAATCATGGGGCACGTCGATCATGGCAAAACCTCCCTTCTCGACACTATCCGCAAAACAAAAGTGACCGAAGGGGAAGCCGGAGGAATCACCCAGCGAGTCGGCGCTTACAGGGTGGAGCTGTCAAAAGGGACAGTGGTTTTCCTGGATACGCCAGGACACGAGGCTTTCACGGCCATGCGCGCGCGCGGGGTGTCGGTCACCGATATCGTCATTCTGGTGGTCGCCGCCGATGACGGAGTAATGCCGCAGACGATAGAAGCTATCCACCACGCCAGGGCCGCTAATGTGCCGGTGCTTGTGGCCATAAACAAGATCGACAAGCCGGGCGCTGACCCGGACAGGGTCAGGCAGGATCTTTCTGGTCATCAGCTTGTATCCGAAAAATGGGGAGGAGACACGATTTTCTGCGAAGTATCGGCCAAATCCGGGATCGGGATCGATAATCTGCTGGAGATGATTTTGCTACAGGCCGAGATACTGGAGTTAAAAGCAAACCCTGACAGGATGGCGGTCGGCGCCATTGTAGAGTCGAAACTGGACAAGGGACGGGGGCCGGTGGCGACGGCGCTGGTGATGCGCCAGGGCGAAGGCTCAGGTGGCGGGGTCGGGGGTGAGAACGACGATCTGCCAGATGTCGATGAGCGAGAGCTTGTACTGGTAAAGAATGCGCAGGCCGGCGTCGTGGAGGCATTCTTCGAGGGACAGGTCGCTGCGCCAGCCCATCTTGACGAACATGGGGTTCAAGCATTTTTCGAGCCAGGCGATAGGGCGGCATGAGGACTGGAA